>TARA_R100000935_G_scaffold58415_2_pt1 | contig 141642 bp, 125 predicted proteins | sample TARA_R100000935 | Tara Oceans TARA_R100000935 (sample SAMEA2621502) | marine metagenome | biome: marine biome (ENVO:00000447); feature: surface water layer (ENVO:00002042); material: "saline water (ENVO:00002010), including plankton (ENVO:xxxxxxxx)" | depth 5 m
TGAAAAAAATGCTTCACACTACACCCCTCAACTCCTAAACTTCTCAACAATTTTCGGCTAGTATCGTATAATCAATACTTCCTTCTGGCTTTATACCCTGCCTCCAAGGTTGGTACGTTTAGAAGCAGTTTTTTATAGGGTTACGGAAATCCGTAGTATCGCTTACCAAAGAAGTAGTATGTTTATAGTTTAATAATTTAACAACACTTTACTACCAAAAGAGGTACGTAGTTACACCTATTGTAGGAACCCCTTGTTTTGTATAGCTTTACATTTGGAAAAAATACATTTTAATACGTTTATCCGCTATGTTGCTACTGCTAAACGTAGTAGATTGTTAACATAGTAGGTGTTAGCGGTAATTACACATCAAACTTCAACAGATGAAACAAAACTTCAACTCTCAAGAGCTTATAAAATATCTAAAAAAGGGTGAACTAATTCGTAATGAACTTGAGAAAGAAGACGTTGAATCTAAGATATCTATTATTGAAGAAAAAATTCTAAAAGAAGATTTCGAATTTGATATTAAGTGTAATGATGAATATTATTTTCTTGAAAACATTCCGGAAAAATTATTGCTTAGAAAGTTAAATGACAACGTCAAAAGAATTTACAAAGATGAGCAAGCTAACAGAAAGTTTATTATTCACCAAATTAAAAACCTACTGAACGAAACAGCCCCATTTTGGATAATTAAAACAGATATTAAATCATTTTATGAAAGCATTGATAGGGATAGAATTTTCAGAAAGCTGAAAAATGATGCAATGCTTTCATATTATTCAATATTTTTATTAAGAAAAATTTTTGAAAGCCCAAATATAGTTTCAAATCCTGGTCTTCCAAGAGGTCTAAATATTAGTTCGTCGTTATCTGAAATATATATGAGAAATTTCGATAAAGCAATACAAAGACATAAAGATGTCTACTACTATGCAAGGTTTGTTGATGACATCGTTATATTCCTTAATAGCAAAGAAAGCGCGAATGAATTGTATCAAAATTTGAATCCAATACTTTTAAATGAAAAACTGACATTAGAAATCAACTATGACAAAACAGAACTCATTGATGGCATAAATTTTAGAATCCTAAAAAAGGGCTACAACAAAAGACCTGTACATAATAAAATTGAGTATTTAGGATATAGATTTTATCTTAATGGTGATGAAAAGAAAAGGGAAAAGATGCTGCAAATTAGTATTGCAAATAAAAAAGTAAAAAAAATAAAATCACGAATCATAAAATCATATGTTGATTTTATTAGCAAAGGTGATTTCGAGCTTCTTAAAAAGCGAATTAAATTTCTTACGGGTAATTATGGAATTAGTAAAAGCAACGATGGAAGTATTTTAAAAGCAGGCATATTTTTTAATTACTCTCATATAAATAATTTGGAAATTCTAAAAAATTTAAATGTATTTCACAAAAAGATAATTTATAGTAAAAGCGGAAGTATAGGAAAAAAACTAAAAACTAAGCTGACAAGTAACCAAAGAGATTTATTGAAAAAATATTGCTTTATCTCTGGCTTTGAGAACAAAACCTATAATTCTTTCACCTTCGTAGAAATGGGACAAATAATTAAATGCTGGTAAAGATGGGGAGAGTTAAGATAAAAAAAGAAGATAAGACTAGGGTAATTCTAACTGAGCTTTTACCTTATGAAGTTCCAATGCTTTTTACTAATGAGGGTTATTATAGTATTATAAAAAACGGAGAAATAGAGTATTTTGAAAATAAAGTAAAAGGAACGAGCTATAAAAATTGGTCTGAACAGTTTACACTACCTTTCAATTATGATATTAAGAAGAATATTATCGGAGATACAAGAACACTAAGCGTGATTCATCCTTTTACTCAAAAGAGGTATATAGATCTTTTTAAAAATTATGATTCTCTAATGTTACATCTTTGTTCGAAAAGCCCTTTTTCATTGAGAAAAATAAATAAAATCGCGAAGTTTTATTTTTCACCAAATTTTGTGTTTGATGAAGAAAATCTAGTAAATCCTGACAAAGAAGTAGAGCCAGAAATTTTAGATGCTGAATCACAATTTATTAAATCATACTACACGTACAAACCAATAGACTTAATTTATAAGTTTTATGAGAGAATGGAATTTCAAAGATTAGAACAGAGGTATAACTTTCTAATGGAATTTGATATTAGTAAGTGTTTTTATCACATTTATACCCATTCCATTACTTGGGCTGTAAAAGATAAAGAGTCTGCCAAAATAAATAGTAAAAAATCGACTTTTGAAAATATCTTTGATAAACTAATGCAGCATTCAAATTACAATGAAACAAATGGAATTGTTGTAGGTCCAGAAATATCAAGAATTTTCGCCGAAATAATACTGCAAGAGGTAGATTTAAATGTTTTAAAAAAGCTGAATACCTTAAACTTAAAATTTGGAATTGATTATGACGTAAGAAGATATGTCGATGATTACTTTGTATTTTCCAACAATTCTGAAGTTTTAGGAATTGTAAAGAAAACTTTTCAAAAAGAACTACAATTTTACAAGCTATATCTAAACCCTAAAAAAGGAGATATAAAAATCTCTCCTTTTTTATCCAATATCACTGTTGGTAAGTTAGAAATGAAAGAGTTTCTGATTGAATTTTATAATAATCTATTTGAAGAAAATATTATAGAAGAAAATTCAGTCAAGCAAATTAAACAAATAAATAAACCATATGTTCTTTCACAAAATTTCATAAAAAAATTCCAAACAATCGTAAAAAGAAATGATCTAACTTACGACACTTTGAGTAAAGACGTAGTCAGGTTTTTTAAATCGAAATTGGTTAATCTTTTAAAGCATGATGAAAAGCTTTATGATGTTGAAAGAAGTGAGAATTTCTTCCTTACTTATTTGGATATCGTTTTATATTGTTACTCTGTTAATATAAATACTAACACAACTTTTAGAATGGCTCAAATAATCGTTCTATTAGTAAAACATTTTGAAAAACAAAATAGACCAGATATTAAGCATTCAATTTATTCAAAGATTTTCAGGGATTGTGAATTTATCTTAACAAACTTTCATCGAAAACAAGTGAAAAATGAGACTAGTATTGAAACAATTAATTTATTAATTGCAATAAAAAAATTGGGAAGTGAATATCAATTTAGTCCAAAAAAGATTGGAGATTATTTTAATCTAGAGGATGAAAAACTTCATAATTTAAATTACTTTCACTTCGTGATATTGATTTACTATTTTAACAACGATGTAATTTACAATGATATAAAAGAAAAAATAGTAACTGAGATAATAGAAAGATTCAGACAAGAGAACATATTCTTAAAATCCGAATATACATTGCTTTTCTTTGATATTGTTAATTGCCCATTTATTGAAGAGAAAGATAAAAGGCAAATAATGAAAAATTCTAAGTATGTTTTAAGGCAAGCTAGTAATGCGGAAATTAAGTTGGAAATTGATAAAATTGAAAAACAAAAAAAATGGTTTATGAATTGGGAGCAAGAAATTGACTTGGAGAGGGTCTTAAAGAAAAAGGAATGGATTTCTAGTTACTAGAAGTTCATTCTGGTTATTATTGAACAAGGGCGAATTTATCTTATTTATATATATTAAAATAAGGTATAATAATTACAATGAAGGTTTTAGATTTCAACGCGTACGAAATTGAAAAGCTTTAATTGAAGGTCAAGTTTTAGAGAAATCTGAAATTTGACCACACACGATAGCTTGTTAAATAATAACACGTTTTAAGAATGGATGAGAAAATAGGTAACTATTGAAAATTCATTTGAAAAATGTGGGCTGGAGGGAAACTTTCAGCCCTTTTTAAAAAAGTAACTACCGCTAACAACGTATATAAAAAATAGCGGTTTAAGTGCTAGAACAAAAGATAAATAATGTAAAACAAAGGTCAGAAATAAACTGAGAAGTTAGTGTGTAAAATCCGCTACTTTTCATATACAAGACCGTTGGCAACTATTATGAAAAAACAACCATAAATCATTTTTATTATGAAAACAATAGGTTCTTTAATGTGTCTATTTCTGACCTTAAGCTCTTTTAGCCAAACTGATATTTTAAAAGAGCCTTGGACAAATGATAATAATCAAATAATTATCGATTCATATGGTTTGAATACTATTGATTTTGAAAAACTAGCAACTGATAAAAAGGTCGTTGGGTTAATTCATAAAGCAACAGAAGGAAGTACTTTTAACGATAGAAAATTTAAGGCAAGAAGAGAAGCATCTAAAAAGAATGACCTTCTTTTTGGTTCTTACCATTTAGGACTAGCTGGTGACCCGATAAAGCAAGCCAAATTTTATCTTAAAACTATCGGTAATCACGAAAACGAAATTTTAGCATTAGCTATTGAAAGAGTTGACTCAAAGTTTATGTCTTTAGCCGAAGCTGAAGAATTTATTAAATACATTTTCAATGAAACAGGCAAGTATCCGTTACTTTATATAAATCACATAGTCTACAAAGAAATCAACTCTAAATATGATGACAATAGTGTATTTAGTAAATGTCTATTATGGTACGCACGATTTAGATAAAACATACCAGAAGAACAGTTTGATAGTACCATTTGGGATTCATACTTCCTGTGGCAATTCAGCTCAGAATTAAATTGTAAAAAAACAGGAAAATGTTTATACAATGTTCCAGGAACAAAATATGATATGGACATTAACGTCTTTAATGGTAGCAGACAAGAGTTATTGAAGATATGGAGCAATGGAGAATTACCAATTGAAACTTTTGAAAGCGAAAAGTTACCAATTGAAATTTTTGAAAGCGAAAAATTAATTCCATCAAGCGGTATTTACGAAAATGAGGAAGTTTCAAATACGTCATTTTATTCAAATAGGCTTTTAAAAGATTATGGAGTTAAATTTATATATATGAAAGTAAATGAATCAGAAAATCCACGTTGTGTTTTTAATTTTCATTCAGAAAATGAGGAATATTCTAATAGTTATGAGTTAGAGTTAAAAGAGTATTATCCTCATACAATATATTCATCAGACCAAAAGTATTTAATAAAAATCAAGTTCGATCGTTTAATAAAAAACCCAAAAAATCTTATTAATTCGGAGGCAATTTTAAGTTTCGAGATCTACGTGAATAATTAACATTTATCAACAATTCATATAACTCACAGCCAATCAGTTTCTTAGTAGAAGTTAAGGCATATTTGGAAAGTCACCAAATTTTTAAAGTTGATACAAACAAGAATGATCAAAAAATTTTTACCACTACTTTTTATTGCTCTTTATTTAAATAGTTACGCCCAAGAAGAAAACGTAGAGAGTTATTACCCATTAACCAAAGGAATAAGCAAAACCTTAACCTGGTACCATGGGAAATACCGTGAAATTATAGGCGACACTATCAATTTGGAAGGGAAGACCTATACTGAAATCAGACAAGTGTTTCCTCCTGATACTGAAATTGCTATATATGTTCGAAGATCAAATGATACAGTTTACTTTTTCAATGAAAAATCTAGAAAAGAAAAAGTGTTTTTTGGTGTTTCACCTAACAAAGGACAACAAATTGGTGATGGAACAGTCATTAAGACCAATGCTAATTTAAGAACACCTGCTGGAAAATTAACCGACTTATTGGTTGTTAAAATGGAGTATTCCAATGAGCTCAGTGACACAAGGTATTATAAGAGAGGTTTAGGTTTGGTTGCTGTTAAAAACAATAACAAACTAATCTGTTATTATATTCCAGACTAAAGTAAACACAACAAAGAGCTGCGCTAAAAAAATACCCTATAACTTCAGCAACCTCCCCAACTCCATTACAATGAATTACATTAAAATTAGCCTCCTAAGTCTCACACTGTTAACGCTATCTTCCTGCTTTACCAACAAACTAATACCCACAGAGGAAGCCTATGTGATCGATGAAGCAGCCTATACCATCACCCTCATTAATGTGGCTCAAAACAATATGATGAATAGCAGTATGGGGCCCGGGTATTACAATACGGTTAAAAATACAGCCACCAAGGAGCCTGGTAAATTTTTTAAAGCAACCATCGTCATAAAAAACAACACCGACCAGACAAAAGAAATCGATCTAAGAGAAGTATTACTCTGCGGGGAAGACAAAACCTGTTTACAGGCCTACGAATACCATATGAAATCTATCATTGACGGCTATGTAGATGCCGTACTGGACTTAAAAGGCGGTAAAGAAAAAGGCAGGGAGTTGTACTATATGGGTTCAAAAAAGTTTGTGCCCAAATATTTAATAAACCAGGTCTCCGGAAAATTTATTGAGTTTACGTATAAACAATAAGTTTGTATCGCCGTGCTCACTAATTCGGTAGGGTCCTCTGGGCTTGTTAAACCTTCTTAAAAATTTAAAGGTTCTGCGTTAAAGAGCGTTAAGCCATGGGAGTTCCCTCCGCTTCTTTCCTATATTTATATATGGAAAAGATATTAGTAGCAGGTGCCACCGGTACCACAGGAAAAAAAGTAGTTCAATTACTAAAAGAGTCTGGAACGTACCAACCCGTAGCCATGATCCGTAAAGAAGACCAAAAACCTCAATTTGAGAACGATGGAATTGAAACGGTGATGGGAGATCTAACACAGGATGTTTCCAACACCACCAAAGGCATTCAGAAAGTAATTTTTGCAGCAGGTTCTGGCGGGAAAGACGTACACAACGTAGATCAGGAAGGTGCTAAAAGATTGATAGACGCTTCCAAAAAAGAACGCATCGACAAATTTGTCATGCTAAGTTCTATGGGAGCCGATAATCCGCAGGGTGAATTAAAAGAATACTTACAGGCAAAACAAAATGCCGATCAGTACCTGGACATTAGCGGACTTACCTTCAGTATTGTAAGACCCGGTGCATTAACCAATAACGAAGGGCTGGGGAAAATTAAACTACAACACAAGCTAAACGAGCAAGGCGAGATCCCACGCTGGGACGTAGCACGAACGCTGGTAAAAAGTCTCGATACCAACGTAGCTAAAAATCAGGCGTTCGAGATCCTCACAGGAGACACCCAGATCGAAGAAGCGGTGCAGGAGTTTCAGGTTGTATAGTTCGTAGCTAAAATTTAAAATAGTAGGCTTTCTAAAAAGTAAATCAGAATGTCAAACTGAGCGCAGTCGAAGTTAATTAACCTGACAGTTACTATAGGTTTCGACTGCGCTCAACCAGACACGCTAAAGTTTTTTATTTTTAGAAAGCCTTTTTATGTCTTAATCTCTTCGCACGGGTATTGGTGCTGGTTTCATTTTTATAATGCCTACTGCATTCAGTACGCGCATGATCTGGTAGGTAATGTCTACTTCGTGCCAGCGCACGCCGCCAAAATTGGAACGGCTTGCGTATTTATGGTGGTTGTTATGATACCCCTCGCCCATCATTAAAAAGTCGAACGGCAATAAGTTCTTAGAGGTGTCTTTGGATTTAAAGTTTACATACCCATAAATATGTGCATACCAGTTAATGATCACCCCGTGAATGGGAGCCATAAACAAAGCTATGGGTAAAAATAACCATTGCCACCAGGCTGTTGCAAAAGCCAGAAAGAACCCTACATACGCAGCGCCCCAGGCAACTCGGGATACCCACGAACTAGCAAAGGCATCAAAACGTTTCCATTGGGGCACGTTTTTGGTGAATTTTGGTTCTACAAATATCTTTTGTTTGTTAATATCGCTGTAGATGGTTTTGGTGCGCCACATCATAGAGAAGACACTGGCGTCGTATTTTGGAGAATGGGGATCTTCTTCGGTATCGGCGTAGGCGTGGTGCATGCGGTGCATGACTCCGTAACCGTAGGCACTTAAATAATTGGAACCCTGGAAGAACCAGGTAAGGATAAAGGTAATTTTTTCGGCAACCTTAGACATCGTAAATGTCTGGTGCGCTGCATACCGGTGTAAAAAGAAGGTTTGAAAAAACAAACCACCATACCACAGTATGATAATAAAGAGGATAATTGTCATGCGAACTTTTTTTACAAAGTTAGATGCAAAAATGCCGCCAAACAATGAACCTGGGTTAAGTAATTCGCTTTCTGATTCGGCTAAGTGCCTGTGGCGTCACCCCAATATAGGAACTCACATATTTTAAAGGAATGACATTTATCAATTCCGGGCGTTCCTTAAATAGATTTAAATACCGTTGCTCTGGGGTTTCGTTTAAAAGCGATTGCTCCCGCTTCGATTTTATATAGAATAAACGTTCTGCGGTGAGTCTTCCAATTAAGTTTCCTATCTCTGTGGTTTTGTAGACCTCTTGCAAATCTTTATGGGAAATGCTGTACAAGGTTGTATCTGCCAGGGTTTCCAGTTCGTATAACGAAGGTTTTTGTGTTAAAAATGAATCGTATGCACTAACAAACTGGTTTTTAAAACAAAATCCGAAGGTGACCTCCTGTTCCTTAAACTCCTTTGGAATGTAAAACCGGATCACCCCTTTTTGTACAAAGCTGATGTGTTTTTCAGTTTCTCCAATAGATAAAAAAACGGTCTTCTTTTTGAAGTCTCTTTTCAGTAAGCGAGCCGAAAAGTTCTCCCAGTCGGTATCGGAAATATGAGCTATTTCTTCAATGTATTCTCTAATAAACTGCAACTCTGATGTCATGAAAACAACTAACTTTTTGGAACCTTGAACAACAAAATTAAGCTAGTCTGCACATAAAAACCCACAGAATAACCATTTCTTAACAAAACTTAAGCATGTGTTTTGTTTGAGTAGTTTGAATCCTTAATCATTTTAAGATTATATGATAAAACTCCTCTCTTCGGCCTATCGAAAATTTATCGTAAAATTTGAAATGAGCGTGCCGTAAAAATTTTAGGCTGTTTGAACGTGCCGAGTTTTTAACCTAAGGTGAATCTTTAAAGCGAGTTCCTAAAATTTAGGCTCCGAATGATAAATTTAGATAAGTTTCGTCAGCCTAGACTTTTTTGTTTCTTTTTTGGGCAATGCAAAAAAGAAAAAACCTACAAAATTATAGAAGATACAAGGCTTTTGAATTTTTATCAGAAACACTATTCTTAAAAACTCCTCAATTCAAAATTATTTCATAAACCCTTGCTATTCCTTGTTAAACATACCTAAAAATGAACTTGGGTTTAAACGGTTTTAAGTATTTTGAGGACACAACAAATTAGCATAGCAAACATACAATGAGCACTACTGCCGTGAGCAAGGAACTACAACCAAAATTAAAAGAGATCATTCCCGAACTGAAAGAAGGGAATAGAACGGTTACAGAGTTACCCCACGGGGGCTATTTGTTTCTGGAACACGAGGTACCTTCCTTACTTATATATCGTGAACAACCAAACGATCTGGCCACAAGGCGCCTGGTACGTGGTGGAGCTTCTTATCTTGTGGTAGGAACTTCAGATTTTGACTATTATAAACAGTTTATTTATGATCTTACTGCGTTAATGTCGGAGAAATTCGGGTCTTTTATTGTGGTGGAGATATACAGCGGCCCGCAAGACAGTTCCGAATTTAAAATAAAAGGACCTTCTCATAAACTTCCGGTTTCGCTAGATATTCTGAAAAAACAACTGCTGAAAATAAACAGCCGGGATTTTAATGTAAAGCTTACAGCCAGTATCGAGCAAACCAAAAAGCGCGAATCTGAAGAAAAAGAGCCTATTTTCAATATAGAAAACATTAAAGAACAAGGGGGAACCTTACTGGGGCTTGAAGTTCCTCCTGTGTATATGGATGAAAACAACCAGGTGTATCCAGTCTATTTCCGGAATTTTCGGGATCAATTCATCAAAGCACTACAGCGTGCCATTTTTGAATTTGTTCGGGTACAAACTACCTCAAGTATTGGCAATTACAACGCCCTGGGAAAACGTGATATCCACAAAGAAGTATTTAAAATTGACAAGCAGCTCACCAAAATTGAATCCAATTATCAGTTTTTACTATTGGTAGCACCTGTGAATATCCAAGGATTGCGGGAGCAGTTTTTCAATTCACATTTTAAAAAATTAGATCGGTACCATTACCGTTTGCTTCCGGTAGACCCTGACATTCTGAAACGTAAACTCTACAACCTGCGTATCGATGAAATTGACGACCCTGCCATCTCCTATCTGTTTGATGAAAAACGGGAAGAAATAGACCATGAGCTTACCATGCTAAAAGAACGTGGGTCCAGAAACTTTTTTTACAGCAGTGTACGCTTGTACAAAGGTCTGGAAAAAAACGTACTTGCTGAAGCTGAATTGATCCTTCAGAATATAAAAGAAGATCACAACGAAGAAAAGCAAGCACAATTAGATACAAAACAATTTGGCGCGTTGGCTCACAAAGAGTTTCAATACTTACAGGGGCAGGATGAAAATTTTAAATGTAAAGTTCACATCCGGGAAGATGTAAATGTGATGATGGTCTCTAAAGGAGAGTTGTATTTACCTTCAGACTACACCATGACAAAGAAGGGTGCAAAAGCACTTATACAACACGAAATTGGCACCCACGCTCTCACCTACTATAATGGTTCGCAACAACCACTGAGTCAGTTAGCCTCCGGGCTTGCAAACTATGATGCCTTACAGGAAGGGATTGCGGTGCTTTCAGAATATTTATGTGGAGGATTGTCAGGAAACCGTCTTCGGATTTTAGCCGGGCGTGTAGTTGCCGGAGCCGCCGTACTGGATGGAGCCGATTTCCACGAGACCTTTTTTAAGTTGTATTCCAAATACGATTTTACCAAGGAACGCGCTTTCAACATTACCTCAAGAATGTTTCAGGGAGGTGGATTCTTAAAGGATATTATTTACTTAAAAGGACTCGTAAAACTAAGAGATTACCTGGCCGATGGAGGCGAATTAGAGCCATTACTCGCCGGGAAGTTCGCATTAAAGCACGTAGGGGTAATTAAAGACCTTACAGACCGTGGTCTGGTAAAACCTGCCAGATTACGTCCAAGATACCTGGAAAATAAAAATTTTGACAAACGATTAAACAAACTCAGAAAAGGCCTTGCCCTTTCAAAAATGATATAATATGAAAATATGCTTTGTAATAAGTGACATTGCCACAGAGCCCGTAGGTACTTCTGTAGTATTAATGAAAAAAGCCCATGAGCGTGGGCACACCCTGTATGTAATGGGCGTGGGCGACTTTGTGTTTCACCATGACGCGCCCATGAGTATGCGCTGTAAGCAGGTGAAGAAAAACCTGGAATACACGACTGCTGAAGAATTCTGGACACAAGTACAGGAAGATACGCGAAAGAGAAAAGTTATTACCAGTGAAGACCTGGATGTATTATTTTTAAGAAACAACCCCACCGAAGAAACCGATGACAGACATTGGGCAGAACACAGTGGTATTGCATTCGCGCGCATGATTCAGCAGCAAGGGGTATTGGTACTTAACGATGCCTTTGCCATGTCACACGCGTTTATTGACAAGCTTTACTTTGAAGAATTACCTTCAACCATTAAGCCAAACAGCCTCGTAACCAGAAGTATGGAAGATCTTATTAAGTTCTGGGAGGCTTCAGGAAAGAAGATGGTGTTAAAGCCTTTAGAAGGCTCTGGAGGCCAAAACGTGTACTTGATTGACAAGGACAGGAAAAATCTGAATCAGATCTTTGAGACCATTTCAGAAAAAGGCTATGTGATCGCTCAGGAATTTCTACCGGAAGTATCCAAAGGCGATGTGCGCATTATCCTAATGAATGGAAAGGTACTGGAAGAAGACGGGCAGAAAGCCGTGATACGTCGTGTAAACAGTGATAAAACAGAGTTCAGAAGTAACCTTGCCTTGGGAGCCAAGGCCAAAAAAGCAAAACTCACCAAAGAGATGGAGCGCATTGTAGAAGTTACGGCCCCTAAACTTATCGCAGACGGACTTTTCTTTGTAGGGCTGGATGTGGTAGACGATAAACTTATTGAAATAAACGTGTTAAGTCCTGGCGGTCTGGATTACTGTGAATCCATTGGACTCCCAAATTTTACTACCACAGTAGTTAAGGCCATTGAGCGTAAAGTAGCATATAAGAAATTATACGGCAACACGCTGACTAATAAAGAATTAGCTACAATGGATTAAACTGAAGGTTGAAAAAAAATGAAAGAAACTAATAGAATTTTAGGAAGTTATACAAGTAATAAAGAAGGCCCCTTGCTCTTCGTTACGGCAGCAGTTCATGGAAATGAACCCAGTGGCGTTCATGCATTAAAGCGCATATTTAAAGTATTAAATGCTGAAAAACCGCTGATACATGGAACTCTAGTTGGCGTGGTTGGAAATGTGCCGGCACTTCAAAAAGAGGTTCGGTTTATTGATGAAGATCTTAACAGAACATGGACAAAGGAAAATTTACAGCAAGAGGATAAAAGCTCGAATGAAAAACAGCAGATGTTTGAAATTATTGAAACACTTCAACAGTTTTCTGCAGCGCACGAGCAACGCTATTTTATAGATTGTCACACCACCTCCTCTTCCAGCCTGCCTTATATTTCTGCCCAGGATGTTGGGAAGAACGATGCATTTGCACATCGGTTCCCTATTCATGTGATTCGGGGGTTCTCAGACATTGTAGACGGAACTATTGATGGCTATTTAAGCAAGCAAGGTATTACTGGTTTTACAGTTGAAGCCGGACAACACGAAAGCAGAGATAGCGAAGCCTATCACGAAGGAGTTATCTGGATCGCATTGCAGGAAGCATGTGGCCTCGATTTTGACACACTGGAAGACATTCCCCCGGCCGTTTTAAAAACTAGAAATGGAACTCCGCCTCAAAAAACATTTAAAATTATACACAGATTCGGATTACAAGAAGAGGATTCTTTTGAAATGCAACCCGGATTTGAAAATTTTCAACCTATACAAAAAGAAGAAAACCTGGCTACATTAAATGGCACGCAAATTAACAGTGTCTGGGATGCCTATATCTTTATGCCTCTGTACCAGTCGCAAGGCAATGATGGTTTCTTTGTGGTTGAAGAAGCAGACTAATCATTTTTAGCCAAAAACATTCATTTCTGAAGGAGCACACATAAAAAACCATTACATTCTTGTGTTGCATATATATATTTTATCTTGCAAACTTTGGCTTCAGAAAATACTAATCACAAATTATAGTAGATGGATTTTACAAACCCGTTAGTTTACGGCGTACCTTGTTTTTTAGCGTTTATTGCGCTCGAACTCACCTATAGTAAGGTTTTTGACGACAAAAAACTTTACAAATGGAAAGATCTTGTGGCCAGCGTTTCGCTAGGTATTGGCTCGGTAATTTTGGGAGCTTTACTTAAAACGGTTTCCTTTATTGTGGTTTTTACCTTTGCTTACGAGCTGTTTAATCCTCTTGTAGACGGGGTGCGTACAAATATCATGGGCTGGGAGTCTTTTGGCTATGCCTGGTATGTCTGGATTATTTGTATGCTGCTGGACGATTTCACCTATTACTGGTTTCACCGTCAAAATCACATGGTACGCTTTCTCTGGGCGGCACACATCGTGCACCATTCTTCAGATAATTTCAATCTGGGTACGGCGGTACGCAATGGGTGGTTTACATTATTCTACAAACCATTTTTTTATGTGTGGATCGTTATTATTGGTTTTCCGCCAGAAATGTTGGTTGTTTGTTTAGGAATTGAGGCATTGTGGCAATTTCAGCTACATACCCAATACATTAAAAAACTGGGATTTATTGAAAAGTTTGTCAATACCCACACCATGCACCAGGTACACCACGCTTGCAATCTGGAGTATATGGATAAGAACCACGGTGGATTCTTAAATGCATTCGATAAAATTTTCGGAACGTGGAAAGAGCTGGACGATGACATTGAGATCCAATACGGGGTAACCTCTCCCCCTAATTCCTACAACCTGTATACCATCCTCATGCACGAATACCAGAATATCTGGCAGGATATGAAAAAATCCAAAAACTGGTACCACAAATTTATGTACTGTTTTGGCCCTCCGGGGTGGAGCCACGATGGCAGCACATTGACCATAAAACAACTACGAAAGCAACTTGCTGAAGAAAAACTGGAAGAGGCAGAGAATGAGGAAAAAGAAGCGTTAAAGGTTGCGTAACCTTTAACACCAAAACCCTCGCACCAAGCCTAAAAGAAGGTTTTCGAATACTCCATTTTCATTTTTCTAAGTTCTACTTTGGACTACGGCAACCATTTCTTATCAAAATCGGGTTTACGTTTCTCTAAAAAGGCATCACGGCCTTCTTTGGCTTCATCGGTCATATAGGCTAGTCGGGTTGCTTCGCCGGCAAATACTTGTTGGCCAACCATTCCATCATCGGTTAGATTCATAGCAAATTTCAGCATTTTAATGCTTGTCGGGCTTTTTCCCAGTACTTCCTGTGCCCAGTCGAAGGCAGTTTGCTCTAAGTCTTTATGCGGAATCACAGCATTTACCATGCCCATTTCATACGCTTCTTGCGCGGAGTAATTTCTTCCGAGGAAAAAGATCTCTCGGGCTCTTTTTTGCCCTACCATTTTAGCCAGATATGCGCTTCCGTAACCACCATCAAAGCTGGTTACATCTGCATCGGTTTGTTTAAAAATGGCATGTTCTTTACTGGCTAGCGTCATATCACATACTACATGCAAGCTGTGCCCACCTCCTACTGCCCAGCCTGGCACCACACAAATAACCGCTTTTGGCATAAACCGGATCATTCGCTGCGCATCCAGGATATTTAATCTATGGTAGCCATCGTCCCCCACATAGCCTTGATGTCCGCGTGCTTTCTGGTCGCCCCCGCTACAGAAACTCCAGATACCATCTTTACTAGAAGGACCTTCAGCAGATAACAGCACTACGCCAATACTGGTGTCTTCCTGTGCATCGTGCAGGGCGTCTAATAATTCGGCAGTAGTTTTAGGTCTGAATGCATTACGTACATCAGGTCTGTTAAAAGCGATCCGCGCCACGTTGTGCGACTTTTTATAGGTGATATCTGTATATTCTTTGGCAGTTTTCCAGTTGGGAGTCAACATAATTGTTATTTTTACGTCAAAGATAAAAAATGTTTATGGTTTGGGGTCACTGAAACTATAAACCAGCGACTACAAACTATAAACCACAAGCGATCCATGCGTATTCTTTCAGTTTTCATCGGAATTTTATTCATTTCAGCAACTGTTTCGGCACAAGAAGCCTACAAATTCACCCCGCAAATAGATCTGGAGACAACTCCTGTAATTTCACAGGGAAGAACAGGAACGTGCTGGAGTTTCAGCAGCACTTCTTTTTTAGAGTCTGAAATCATTCGGCTTACGGGTAAAAAAGTTGACCTGTCTGAGATGTATACGGTACGAAATACCTACCCTAAAAAACTGGAGAACTTTGTGATGCGCCAGGGAAAAGCACAGTTTAGTGAGGGCGGACTGGCACATGATGTAATGAATAGTGTTGCCGATTACGGAATTGTACCTAACGAAGCCTACAGCGGGTTATTTAAAAATGAAACAGGACACAACCATGCAGAGTTGGTAGCCGTATTAAAAGCCATGGCCGAAACTTATATTGACAACCCTGCAAGAAAATTGAGCAAAAAATGGAAACCTGCGACCGAAGCAGTTTTAGACACCTATCTGGGAGAAAATTTAATGCAGTTTACCTACGAAGGTAAGCAATATACTCCCGCTAGTTTCCGGGAGGCTATGAAAATTGTTCCTCAGGATTATGTAACAATCACTTCCTTTTCGCACGCTCCTTTCTATTCTGAATTTATTCTGAATATCCCTGATAACTGGAGCTACGGAAGTTTTTACAATGTGCCACTGGACGAATTTACAACAAGCATAGACCATGCACTTTCCAAAGGTTTTACGGTAGAATTGGATTGCGATGTAAGCGAAAGAACCTTCAGCAGTAAAGACGGGGTCGCTGTAATTCCGAAAGACGAAGAAAACAACATAAAAGCCTTGCAAGGGGTGTATCCGGAAATGACTATCTCTCAGGAGTACCGCCAGGATGAGTTTGAGAACTTTACTACAACCGACGATCACTTAATGCACATTACGGGAACGCTGGTAGACCAGAACGGCACCAAATACTACAAAGTAAAGAACAGTTGGGGAACCGACGAAGCGAGAAATGCAAACGGCGGGTATGTATACTTTAGCGAAGCCTATATGCGTTTAAAAGCTATAAGTATTACCGTTCACAAAGATGCAGTACCAAAAAATACTGCCAAAAAACTAAATTTATAAATGGTGCGGTTCTTGCACACTAGTTGTATATGAAAAAGCTACTCCTTTTATTATTTCTATGCCCTCTATTTTGTCTGGGGCAAAATGATTTTGAAAGCAGGTACTTTACCCTTGCAGCAACCATTGAGACCGAATTACCTACCCCAGCCCTATCTGCTTTTGAGAAAAAAGTCCAGACTTCTATTTACAAACAGTCGTTGTTTTCCGATTTTACTAATCAGCAGGTGACCGCGCAAAACTACTGGCAGTCTGTAGACATGGTCGCCACGAGTGAAGACAAGAGACCAAATGGAAGGGTGTCTTTAGAACGTTTACAATCGGGTTTTGGAACTAAGAAAACGTACGGCTATCAAACCGACGGGAAGACCCGTACACGTAACGAAGTATATCTAGACCAACAATACTACTCTCCTATTTACAATCCCTACGGCTCCTATTACCGAAACAATCTATACAGCCCTTATAGCTACCCTACGGGACGAAGAAGAGCTGTTTTTACCATTGGGAGGGACAATTAGACACTCGCTTTTTATTTATAGTAAATGCCAGACCACAACCAAGACCCTACACACAGTAACAAAAATAATCTACAGGTACTCTACGAGGACAATCATTTGTTGGTAGTAAACAAACGCGCAGGCGACCTGGTACAAGGCGATAAAACAGGAGACAAGCCTCTTTCCGAAGTCGTAAAAAGCTATATAGCCGAAAAGTATAACAAACCCGGTGCCGTCTATCTAGGCGTAGTACACAGACTGGACAGGCCTACGAGTGGCGTGGTAGCTTTTGCAAGAACGTCGAAAGCATTGAGTCGTCTCAACAAATTATTTGCAGCACGGGAAACCCAGAAAACCTATTGGGCCGTAGTGAAAAATATGCCTCCAAAGACTTCAGAGAGACTGGTTCATTTTTTAAAGAGAAATCCTAAACAAAACAAATCCTACGCGCATACAAAAGAAGTTCCCGACAGCAAACGCGCAGTATTAACCTATACAGTTCTAAAAGAATTAACTAATTATTACCTTCTGGAAATCGAGCTGGAAACGGGGCGTCACCATCAAATACGATCACAACTGGCTGCTATTGGTTGCCCTATTAAAGGAGATTTAAAATACGGTTTTGACCGAAGCAACAAAGATGGGAGCATTCACTTGCATGCAAGACACCTTACATTTGTCCATCCAGTTCAGAAAAAAGAAATTACCATCACTGCGCCACCCCCCGAAGATGCTATCTGGAACGCTTGTTTATAGTTTCAGGTTTCATGTGAAACCTTAGGCCTCATACGCAACGCTACACCTCGACCAGATCGTTTTTAATTGCAAAAAGCACCAACCCTACCCTGTTTTTAAGGTTGTAGCGCTTAAAGACATCTTGTCTGTACCCATCTATAGTTTTTGGGCTCAGGTTCATTTCTGCAGCTATTTCTTTATAGGTGCGTTCGGTTGCGGCCAGTTTAACAAATTGGAGTTCGGTATCTTTGAGACCCAGCTCAGAGGCAACAGGTCCTTTTTGAAAGGCCTGCACCAATGTATTTGCAACCAGATCGGAGTGATAAAAACCATTACTCATTATTTCTTCAATGGCTAGTTTAAGGGTATCTGGCGGGGAATCTTTAAGCAAATACCCTTTAGCACCTTTATGGATCATTTTTATAATAGAGGACTCATCATCTTCCATAGAAAGCGTTAATACTTTTATGTAAGGATGATTTTCTTTTATCCAAAGAGCTGTTTCAAAACCATCCATGACGGGCATGTTAATGTCCAACAATACAATATCTGGCTTCTCTACATGATTAACCAGGTTTTGCTGAAAGTCTTTTCCATTTTTAGAAATGTGCAACACTCTACAGTTTCCAAAAGAAACAATAAGTTGCTCCAATGACGATGCCAGTAGGGTATGATCATCTACAATAGCTATTTTATGAGATTGTTGCATTAATTTTGTATGGGTAAATTAGTTCCAAGGCTGTTCCTTCTCCCGGTATCGATGTTAAGCTATATGCAGCTCCAATAAGGGCCGCCCTGCTTTTCATCGTTTCCATACCTGAATTTGAAGATGTGGTTTTAGTACAAAATCCAACACCGTTATCTTGTAATTTTATGTATACATCTTTTTCTTTATATTCCAGAGTGACTTTCAAGGCATCTGCTTTTGCATGCTTTAAGACATTGGTAAAAAACTCCTGAACCATTCTAAAGATAATAATTTCATCAGAACTATCAAGTTCTTTTATGACGCCTTGCAGCGTAAAGGTTCCTTTTAAAAAGTTGAGACGGTTAAAACGCTCCAGTTCAATCTGTATGGAAGCCGCTAATCCATTCTTTAAAATCACATCATTGTTGAGTGTTTTAGAAAGAGAACGGATTTCCTGGATAGCCTGGCCAATAACTTGTTTAGTTTCAGTAAAACGCTCGCTTACTGGCGCTGGCACTTCTTTTTCTAGCATATTGAGGTGAATATTGGCTACCGACAGTAACTGCCCGACATTATCGTGTAGCTCCCACCCTATATTTTTCAGAGTGTTTTCTTTTATTTCAATTTGAGACTTCGCTAATTCTTTTTCAAACTGTTGCTTCTCTTCTAATTGTCTTACGAGTAAAATATTCTTTCTTTTCAGGAAAAAAAGGACAAACAACACCGTAAATGCACATACAAATAGTACGATAATCAATACATAAACAACGAGTGTTATTTCTTCTTTTTGGAGCATACTATAAACGCAAAAGTAAAGGTTAGGTAAAGCAAGATATTTAAAATGAGTAAGGTATACACTCTAAAAGACACAAATAAATGATTGCCCGTTGAGGTTTTAAAATAATTGGATAAGTAATCTAAAGGTGAAATACACAACGTATAAATCAAAATAATTACAGAAATATAAAATGAAAGATCATACCGGAGTGCTAATAGTTTTTCTGAAGCTAAAAGCTCTAAGTAAAACAAAAGGATTGTTGAAAGCACTAATAAACTCCCGAAGATCGTGGAAACACGTGAGATTTCAGTATAAAAATCACTAGAGGCAAAATCTATTAAAACAGCTAGGATCATAATAACAGACACCCCTGCAATACTATTTTTTGCCCATTTATTTTTAAGTTTTGTCCCAAAGAAATAAATGTACACCAGGTTGTTTAGCAATATGTAAATATTACTTAACCAGTAATTATTTCTGAAAGGGGTTTCTTTTACAAACCCAAATACAGTATAGTTTGAAAAATAAGCAAACCCGGAGTAACTTCCCAGGATTTCAAAAAAAACGGTGATCCACAAAAAAGCGACAAACACCTTTTCACTTACGGTTGCTTTTACTTTTTTTAAATAAAAAATTCCTGCACTTGCAGCCAGAATTTCCAGTAATAAGGTGGGAATAATGTTTAATAAGAAGTCGCTGTATTCCACACTCTAATAATTGTTAGGAGGCCACCCAGTCGTACTTCTGTTCATAGGTTCAATATCGTAATTTACAGGAGCATTTGCAGTAGTCCCCTTTGTTGGAGCCAGTATTACAGTAGCTTTGTTAGACTCATCGTTGTCATACGCAGCAAAATGGATTCGTACACCAGGGTCGCTAATACCTTGCTCTTCCGACTTGCTTTTTACATAAGCAAGAAACTCCTCAAGCTCTGATACACTGTACATAAAATCGCAGGCATCCTGTGCTCCCGAAGACTGTTCCAGCACACTGGCTCTTGTTTTTACCCAATTGTTACAAAGTTCTTTTGCTTCGGCTACAGAAATACATTTAGCAGGTTTTGACATAATTAAAAAAGTTAGTTAGTTCTTAATCTGAAAAGTAACTAAAAAATACTTTTGAAAAAAATCCGTCTGTTAAAAACAGGAAAAAACCTTACCCATACAGGTAAAACCCTATTTTTAAATCGAACACACCTACTTCTGCTCAACTTTTCTGATTCAAAGTACCAATGAAAAGCTGAAAGACTACTCAGTAATATTGATAAAAACAACCCGAAAATCAGAATGAAAATTCCTTTAGAAGTAACAGAAAAAACAGCGTGTAAATCGTGCAGAATTTTAAACACATTTACACGATTATTCAGCTTGAAATTAGCAGTCAAATTTTTCTTTAGTACACAAAAAATTACGCGTCAAAAAGTCACACTACAGAGCTTTTAAAAAAATTAGTTTATAGAATTTTAGAGCGCTTGAAAAGGCACTAAATTTCTTCTAAAAAGCACGTAATTACAGAGAAAAAATGCATCGATACGCTGTTGATTATAGAAAAAGCACTAGAAAAAATCTACTGTAAGTAAAAGTTTAATTAAAGTATAATAAAATATTGATTATTACTATTTTACAAATATTATTTATAAATTTTTAGATTAGCCTAAATCGATATTTTAGCTATATTTGCACTAATGTCAAAGCATAAATAGTAACGTAAAGCGCAACACAATAAGACTCCCCTATTCTGTATCTGGAATTATAAATATAGAGAAAAAAAACGCTAGAAACCAAATGAAATTCTGTCTAAAAAAAATGTAAAATGCACTTGTCAATACGCGAAATTTTCATTCAAAAAAATTTACTTTTCTAGGGATAAAACAGAGGGTCATTTTAGTAATGATTTTTAACTAATAGTTCCGGAGAAACCAGTAAAAAATTACAAGTTCTGAATTGAAAAAAGTCGTCTTTAAAATTACTTAAGAGAAGGGTTCCGTTGTAAAAAAATCTTGTGTACGTTTTTTTTGTAATGATAGCTAAACAGCAATTCAGGAAAGAGAGTTGTCCAGGTGTAAAGTACCATGGGTGCCACTTCGTTTTTGAGCCAGTATGTTGATACTTTCTTCCGTAAGCTGAAAGATACGAGCGTATCCCCCTGTCACTTGTGCATCCCGCATTAAAACAATTACTTTTCCTGAGGGTGTTAGTTGCACCGTGCCCGGCTGTACGGGAGCCGTAGGGATTTCTTTAGCTGAAATTTTAACGCTACACTCTAAAACAGTAGCCATTCTATTACTCTGTGTTGAAATGGTAAACTTCTGCTCCAGGAGCCCTTGTTGCTCAAAAATAGTGAGAGATGCATACTCTGGACCAGGATACGCCATCAACGTATTCACTTCATGGGTTACGTTCTCTACTGAAAGGGTTTCGTCGCGTAAAATTTCCGGCAACCTCTGTATGGGTAGCTTATCTCCCTTTTCCAGCTTTATTTTTTGGGTGATACCAGCATAAAAGCTTCGGCTATTTAGCACTGATGGGGTTTGCAAACCGCCCGCAACAGCCAGATAACAGTACATTCCTCTTGTTGCTTTCCCTACCGTGAGCACATCATTTTTCTGGATCGAAACAGGACGGTTTACAGGTATTTCAGTAGCATTCAGTAAGACTTCAAACGGAGCTCCTGCTATAGCAATGGTGGTATTTTCATGAAATTTGAGCGTAGGGCCTACCATGATACTTTCTAATACAGCGCTATTGTTTTCATTCCCCAGAAGCGAATTTGCCTGTTTAGCTGAAACACTATCCATAGCTCCACTTACCGGGACCCCCACATTTCTATGGCCAAACCTTCCTGCATCCTGTACTGTTGTATATAAACCCGGGGTTATAACTTCTATCATATTATTTCAGTTTTTACCTGATAAACTCCCGAAGCAACTTCCAGAGAAATTTGTTCGAACTCAGATTTTGAAATAGGTTGAAATTGTAAGCTATCACCTGCTGTTAACAAGGAAGGCGACGCTCTTTCGGTTGAAAAAAATTGTAATGGGGACCGACCTATAATTTGCCAGCCTCCAGGAGAAACACCAGGATATACGCCGGTTTGCGCTCCTCCTATCCCTACACTTCCTTTGGCTAAACTCGTTCTGGGAGTTTCTTTTCTTGGGGTATGTAGTTTTTCTGAAAGCCCGGTTAAATAAGGAAAACCAGGGAGAAACCCTATAAAGGAGACGTTGTAAAGGGGCTGAGAATGAAGCTGTACCACTTCTTCTTCTAAAATTTTATGATACGCTGCAACTTCAGCCAGGTCTAATGCATATGGTGCTTCATAGCAAACAGGGATCGTGACTAAGGTTGCTGACTTTTCGGGGATCGCGTTCTTAGCAGTATTCAATAACTTCTTTAGTTTTTCTTCAAATGCTGATGGATTCTTTGTTGTTTTCCAATAAATAGCCAATTCGTTATAGGCTAGTGTCATTTCTGAAATTTCTTCTGAAAAATGATGAAGCATCAGCTGTTCAGTTTGCTGAAGGACTTGCTGGGCTTCTTCCGATATCACAGGCTGCCATTGCAACAAGGTAGTTTTTGGGGAAAGCTTAAAGATCTTTGGAAACTTCATCTCGATATCTCAGAATTGTTCGCTTTAAGTTGCGAATGAATGTATTTTAAAATTTCAACCGAATTACGATGATCCCCATGAATACAGTACGTAGTTGCCACTATGGGGATTTCTACTCCAGAAATCGTAGCTATTGTTTGTTGTTCCACCATTTGCTGAAGCTGTTGCCAAGCTACTTCTTTATCGTGAATAATAGCCCCTTCTTCCCCTCTTGAAACCAAAGAACCATCACTGTTATACCTTCTGTCAAGAAACGCTTCAAACTGAAGAGGGAGCAGGTTTTCTGCTTTTCTATGCAATACTGAATTGTGGAGTACATACACTACAGGACGGATCTTTGTCGCTATAATCGCTTCCACAACTGCATCTGCTGTTGGAGCGTCTTTAGCGGCATAATTGTATAAAGCCCCGTGCAATTTGATATGATGTACAGTTGCCTCTTCGGTTTCTGCAATCGCATAAAAGGCCAGTAACTGATGGTAAATACTTTCAGACAATTCACTTTTAGTCATAGTGAGGTGTTTCCTTCCAAAATTGTCTTTGTCTGGAAAGGAAGGATGTGCTCCAATGTTCACTTTATGTTTTTTAGCAAGCTGTATGGTATTTCGCATAGAAATAGCATCTCCTGCATGACCTCCGCAGGCTATATTACACGAAGAGATTAAAGGTAGTATCTGTAAATCATTTCCTACCCCTTCGCCAACATCGGCGTTTATGTCTATTGTTGTTACCATTAGCTAAAAAATACTTTATACAAACTCCTGGCGCCCAAAGCTACGGTAGCCATCACTATTATGAGTCCGATTATAGTTTGCCAGGAGTTATTCCGATTCGTCCCTAAAACAGTCTTTTTGGTTACTATCCATAATAAAAAGCCAGCGATAATAGGTAATAACAATCCATTAGCCACTTGCGCAAACTGAATAATTTCAATAGATGTAAAACCAATAGAAGAAAATACAACACCCAGTACCAGAATAAACATCCACACTGCTCTAAAGGCAACCGATTTCAACTCTTTTTTCCACCCAAAACAATCGCGCGCTACGTACGCTGCAGCCAACGGAGCTGTAATAGCAGAAGTAATCCCGGCTGCAAATAGCCCTAGACTCAACACATATTTTGAAACCGATCCATACAACGGTTCTAACCCTTTAGCAAGGTCGGCCGCGTTGTTTACATCTCCTTGTTGTATTCCGGCCGCGCAAATAATGATCGCCATAGAAACCAGTCCTCCCAGAATTATAGAAACATACAAGTCTTTACGGGCAGCCCTTAATTGTCCTGCTCCGCTCCATTTTTCCTGTACCAAAGAAGCATGAAGAAATAAATTATAAGGCACCACCGTAGTTCCCACCAGGGCTATCACCATTAAAATACTTTCTGAAGGCAAGCTTGGTGTAACTACTCCTTTTAAAACTGAAATCCAATCAGGGCTTGTAAGCATAGCAGCAATTAAAAAAGACAGGCTCATTATAATCACCAATGTGACTAAACTCCGCTCAATCACCTTGTAATTTCCTATAAAAAGCAACACAAAAGCTATGAGCCCAATTAGCAAACTCAGGTAATTTAGTTGAAAATTTCCAAGAGTGAGGGAAGCATCTTTAAAAATGGTTTGCAATCCCAAAACGCCTCCGCTGATGTTTCCGGCTTCGTAAGCCGCATTTCCAATAAGGATAGCAGAAACAATTAAAACTATCGCAGCTACTCTTAGTAAGGGAGTAGGTAACTGTTCTTTTACATTGGCCGCTAAGCCTTTTCCCGTTACCAACCCTAGACGTGCTGCCATTTCCTGTAATACAATGGTAGCCAGAATAGAAAGTGCCATAGCCCACAATAACTCAAACCCAAACTTCACACCTGCCAGGGTGCATACTGTGACCGTTCCCGGGCCAATAAAAGCAGCAGCTACGAGAGTTCCAGGACCTATATTCTTTAAAGGGTTTTTCATAATTATTCCAATTCAAGCTGTAGCAATGCATAAATAGCAAAGCTTCCCAGCCAATGCCCGCCTTCATAACTATCTCCTACTAAATTAGGATACGAATACGCTACGTGCTCATTGGCTACATGCTGTAAATGCTCAAACTCTGGATACTGATTGGCGAGTCCGTACAGCACCCAGGCACGGCTAAAGTTAAGCCCATCCAGATGCACCAATTTGCCATCGGTTCTATCGCTTACTTTTCCTGGCTCTAACTTAAAATCGTTGTTCGCCATTTCGGGCATAAAATCTTTTAGCCAGCTTTTAAATTCAGTTTCGGGAAGTATTCTTCTCATAACATCTATTTCCTCCAGACAGGGAGATAAAAAGTCATACCCGCTGGGCTCCCAGTGTAAAGGGCAGTCCTTATCATTTAAATAAAAGTCTCTAGCTCTGTCTTCTATAGCAGTTTTTAGTGCATTATCCTCCAGCGTTTCAGCAAAATCGTATGCAAATGTAAGTCCGAAGGCAGTATTGGTATGTTCTCCTACTCTAATAGGATAGACCAGTTTTGGTAAGAATTCAATATATTTTTCAGCAATGAGCGTGGTCAAGGGTTGTAAGTTGGCTTCCAGTTGTGCTGCCAGCGGGTCTTCCCAGGTGTGGATGGCTTCTGCCAATTTTAGCAGCCATGCCCAGCCGTAGGTTCGTTCGTACGATTTATTCAATTCTTTTCGAAAATAGGCAACTTCCTGCTCTATATTCTCTTTGGTGATATTTTGTTTTAAAATGCTACGCACCTCTTCTGCCTTTTCCAACTCAGGAAACTCTTTAAGCAAGGTAACCATAGACCAGTAGCCGTGTACGGCACTGTGCCAGTCGAAACAGCCATAGAATGTGGGATGTAACTCTAGTGGCGGTTGCAGGTCTGAGTCACCACCAATAGTTTGGCCTAACTTGTTCGGGTATTCTGTAGTAACGCAGTGTAACGGAAGCTCAATGAGTTTGTTGGCTTCCGCAATAGTAAATACAGGTTTTGGGAATTGTCGTATTGCTGAAGTTGTTTCGGCTACCCCCTCAGGTTTTTGTTCTTTTTCTTTGGTTTCAGTACAACTACTAATGGCGATTGCTACAGCGAAAAGGACTATGTATTTCTTCAAAATAAGTGTTGGATTGATTTTCAGATTTAAAGGTATTGAATTTGGGTGAGATAGCGTTACAAGAAAAAAGGGACACCAAATTGGTATCCCTTTTTATCATTGTTAGCTTCTCGATACAATCCCGAAAGCTTTCGAGACACTCGAGATGACGATTACGATTTATTGCTTTACGTCTTCCAGCTTTACTTCTTCTGCATTTTTATCCAGCAACTTCACTTCATCAAAGCCCATTTTCTTGAACTGGTTGAACTGTGTTGCTGCATCCCCTACTACCAGATACGCCATCTTAGACTCATCCAGGTATTTATTGGCCAACTCTTTGTGTTGCTCCAACGTCATATTTTTAACGGTTGCTTCTTCGTTTTCAATATAGTTAGGGTCCAGGTCGTAGCTACTCATTTCCTGTAGCATTCCCAATAAAGAGAATTGCGTTTCAAAACGACGTGCGTTCGACTTGATCAATGCATTTTTGGTGAATTCCAGATCTTCTTCAGCAATACCATCTTTATATTTTGCGATCTGGTCTTTAAAGATCTGTACAGATTCTCCTGTGGTATTTGTTCTCACACTTGAAGATGCTGTAAACGTTCCCGGGATCTTACTTCCGCTAAAACCTGTACGTGCTCCGTAGGTGTATCCTTTTTCTTCACGTAACACCAAATTCACATTTCCGCTGAAAGATCCTCCCAACTTGTAGTTCATTACTTCAGCTGGATAAAAATCCTTATCGGTTCTTGGTAAGGCAATGTAGCCGATGTTTATAACAGATTGCTTCGCATCTGGAATATCTACAAAATACAAACTTGCTTTATCTCTGTTTTCAGCAATAGGGTATTCCGGAATCGTCACTTCTTTCGCTTCCCACCCTTCTTCCAGGTCTTCTAAAGCTGACAGAGTCTTACTCTTATCTATCTTCCCAACGATGTGAAAACGGCTTACAGAAGGTGAAAAATTATTGTTATAAAAGGCTTTTAAGTCTTCTATCGTAATAGCATTCACAGATTCTTCCGTACCACTAGTAGGATAGCTGAAAATATGATCGTCTCCGTACAACACTTTGTTGTAAACATTTCTTGCCACCACATTAGGATTCGCCTCACTACGTTTTATTCCGTTGATGGTTGCAGTTTTAATACGAGCAAATTCTTCTTCGTCCCAACGTGGTTGTAGTAAAATTTCTTCTACCAGATCCATTGTGGCATCAAAGTTACGGGTCAAGGTGTTTCCTCTAAGCACAATAGATTCGTTCGTTGTGTACATATTAATATTTGCTCCTAACAACTCAATGGCTTCCTCCAACTGCTCTGGCGTTTTGTTGGCGGTTCCTTCCATCATAATATCTGTCATTAAATTAGCCACACCATTTTTGTTGATGTCGTCTAATAAATGGCCTCCTTCAATTACAAGGCTAAAGTTTACTGTTGGGATCTCATCCTGTGAGATTCCGTATACTTCCATTCCGTTAGAAAGATCTGCATTCCAGCTTGTTGGAATATTTAAGCTCGGGCTTTCGCCTGCTTCCGGCTCTATACTTCTGTCAAAGTTTGAAGGTGTTTTTGCGATTTCCACATCAGCATCTTCTACTGTTTTGGTTACATTCTCTTTAATTTCTTCTTCAACAACTTCGGCTTTTTCTGAATTTTCAGCAATCAGGTCCAGTTTTCCTTTCGGTACAAAGCTGGTTAGCACAAATGGCTTTCCTTTAATGTACTTATTGTACACAGCCATGACATCTTCCTTGGTTACCTCTTTAATATTGGCAATATCCTGCTCAATAAATGCAGGGTCTCCTGTGAAGGTATTGTAGCTCGCTAACTGAAAAGACTTACTTAACACACTGCTAATTCCGTTGTAAAACCCTGTTTCTAAACCGGCTTTAATACGTTCCACATCTTTTTCGGTCACACCTTCTGTTTCAAAAAGCTGCATTGCTTCGGTAATTCCAGCTTCAACCTGATCCAGGTCTACACCATCGTTTGCTGTGATGATAATATGAAATTCTCCAGCCAGCTCCTGCGAATTGTTATACGCCGTAGTTCTTGACGTTAGTTCTTTATCTTTCACCAACACTTTATATAAAGGTGCTTTTTTACCTTGAGATAAAATTTCAGCAAGGAAATCCAAGGCATAGGCATCTTCAGTATACTGCTGTACCGTTGGCCACACCATATTTAATTGGGGTGCAGTTGCAAAGTTATCTTCGTGGTATAATCTTTTAGTTTCTGAAATAGTCACAGGACGTGGCTCCAGCTTCGCTACTTCCTGACGCTTTTTAATTTCACCGAAATATTTTTCGATCAATTCTTTAGCATTTTCTTTTTCAAAATCTCCAGCCAATACTAAGGTCGCGTTGTTAGGCCCGTAAAAACGATCGTAAAACTCGCGAACATCTTCTACAGTAGCACTTTGCAAGTCTTCCAACTCACCAATTACCTGCCAGTTGTATGGGTGGTCTGCCGGGTAGATGTTTTTGTCCAACACCCAACTTGTATGTCCGTAAGGATTGTTGTCTACACGCTGGCGCTTTTCGTTTTGTACTACCTCCTGCTGATTTGCGAATGCTGAAGCTGTTACGGTATTAATAAAGAAGCCCATACGGTCGCTCTCCAGCCATAATATTTTCTCCAGTGCATTCGAAGGAACGATTTCATAATATACAGTACCATCTTTCCAGGTACCTCCATTTAAAGTTCCACCAGCATCCTGAATTTTTTTGAAGAATTGATCCTGTGGTACGTTTTCAGACTCCTGAAATAACATGTGCTCAAATAGGTGGGCAAATCCAGTACGTCCTTCTTTTTCACGATTAGATCCTACACCATATTGTATAGCAACCGAAACGATTGGATCACTTTTGTCCTGATGCAGGATTACATCCAGGCCATTTTCAAGTTCGTATTTTTCAAATTCTATTGAAAAATTGGTGTCTTCGGTTGTAGCAGTTTCTTCAGTTTTTTTGTCACAAGAAACAAAGCAGAAACTCACTGCTAAAAGTAAGGCGCACGAGCCTTTGTAAAGATTGTTAAAAGTCATTTTTTTGATTGTATTTATTTGAAAATCAAAGATACAATCAAGGAAAAATGATACTGTTAAAGTAGTGTTAATACATTTTAGCGTGTCGTTGAAAAAAAATGATGGGTTTTAATCAATTACTGTAAGTTCCTTTTTAATTGAAATCGGGACACCAAACTGCGTAAATCCCTCAATTAAAACCACATACTCCCCTGTTACATCGGAGGTATAAAAAGAAAAAGGAGTATTGGATGTAGTTATCCCTACCGAAGGTTCCCAGACCAGCAGGTGTCTATAATCTGGGATAGTACTGAACACTTTTGTACTGTTTCCTTCATACTTTTGTTTGTAATAATTTTTCCTGGGTTGCGCTGTAAATAATGAAATCTCGTGGTAGGGAGCGTTGTTTTTATTTTTCCCAAAAGAAGCATCTATTGTTTCTAACAAGATTACTCCCTGGTACTCGGTTGCTCCAAACTGATAGTCTCTTTGTACCAGAGTAATCGTTTGAATAGTTTTTACATCCACAGCCAGAAAGTCTGAATGATCATACACAAAAACCCCATCGATAAAAAGCAACGGCAGGTAGTCTGTCTCTGCACTTAAGTCGCGTTGAAATGCCTTTAATACACGTTTCCCTTTTTTATTTCGGGCGGGTGAAATAAGAGTAACATATTCAGTAATGGTTTCTTGCAAACTTGGAAACCGTGTATAATCGTCAAGGGTATAGCTTATTTTCTCTTCAAAATGCACGAAAGATTTGGGAGGAATCGTTGCTTTTATGGTGTCTGGTTTTACGCTGTAGTAAGCGTTTTCTATCTGGTTGTACACACTTCTGCTTTGTATCATCTCCTGCAACGATGCATCCATTATAAAGTGATTGAATTCTAAGCGATCGTACGGAACCCCTGTTTCCGGATGCAAGGTAAACGTAAAGTGTTCCGGAGCGTCATCCAGAACCTGCAAAATAGCGTTCTCTGCAGCAATCGCAGGGTCTAGCACAAAACTAAAGTTACCTGCAGCATCGGTTGTTGTTACTTTAAAAACAAAATCTTTACCGGGAATAGAAAGCGCGATATCTTTCCCTGATTGAGGTAGGTTTGATTGAACACTTACCAAACTTCCCTGCACAACAGTTCCTTTATTAGATGTTTTTCTGAACGTATTTTTAGAAGTAGCATCTATCGTAACTTCAGAAGAAAAAGAGGTTGCCCTGGAAATTTCAGGTGCAGGGATTTCTTCCTTTTTAACTACCGAAACAGAATAATTTCCAACACCTGCTTCGGCACTGTTATTTTTCAGATTAAAAGCAACACGTTCTCTTGTGCTAAATGTTGTTTTCTGTAAATCAATTTCTAGCATTTGAAATGAATTGGGATTTCCTGACTCCCTATTTGGTATTCTTTTAGTTTTTGCAGCTAGTGTTCCATCTTCAGTTTTAGAGAGAATCGCACTTTGATCTGCCTGGTAGGGATTAATAATAGCGATATCGGTTTGAAAATACTGCTTTTTTATACCGTCAACCATGGCTGGGGTATATGCCAATAATTTATAATTGCCGGAGACTACAGAATTCGGAATAAAGAAATCACTAAACCCTTTTCCATCCTCTAACCGGATTTTATGTCTGAAAACCACCGTTAAGTCTTCAGCAACTAACTCTACAAAAGCAATGTCACTACTAGTTGAATAGGACTTTTTTGACGTATTTATTACATACGCTTTATAAAAAAGATACTCGCCTGTTAAGAATACCGAATTAGTAAGATGTACAAATAACTGCTCCTGCTGAGAGGTGTTTTTATTGGTAGTTTGAGCCGAAAGTGAAACGGCTGCTACATACATACACAGAAAAAAAATGATTTTATATTTCATAATTTATAGTTTTTTATTCAACCCAAAATTCCGGAACTTCATTACTGCCAACAACCGTACAATAGCCACAAGCTCTTAGTGCTACTATGTAAGGTCCTGTAGATAATGGAAACTCTCCCAAATGGGGTCTTACATACGAATAGGAGTCTATGTTTGTTACCAAAGGTCCACACCTGTCTTCTAAAATAGCTTCTGGTGCTCTTAACTCACAATCTACTATGTAGGGTGGAAAAGGTTCGGTAGGAAAGAAATCCCGAAAATTGAAGAAGATACGTTCTTCTGCTACAGAGGAAACTCCAAAGTATCCTACTACCTTCTCTTCCTCGCTTTGCATAGCCTGAATGTTCCCTGCAATAAAACCAGCCTGGACTTGTGAAAATAAATTTGTATCACTGGAAAAACTATTGATGACTTTAAAGTAATTATACGCCTGTTCTGTTTGTACCAATTGGCGCACCAGCACACTATACCTGTATCCAATTTTATAGCTGGTTACAGGCAAAAAATTTACCTGAAACCGTTCCAGTGTGTTCTGTGTTAAATCTGACGTAGCTGCTAAGGGAATATCCCTGGAAACCTCGGTACGGTAACACGTAATTTCATCGGTGGAACGCGGACGTAGATCGACAATACAATTTGGAAAATTATTTTCAACTACATATGCTTCTTGAGTTCTCCATAAAGGAGCGTCCAGTCTAAAGGTTTCAATATATTCGTACCTGTAATAAGAGCCCCCACTTTGTGAACCCGTACTGTTTATAAGGATTGAAACACCATCGCTTCCCTCACTTACTTCCCTTTCACCATACAAGTTGTCTATAGAAGCGGGTGGTGTAAGTTGCTCGACACTGGATTGGTATTGCCTTCCATTTGCAAGTGTAATTTGCAATCTATAAGCTACATCAGGCAAGGCACTAAAGCTAGTTGTAGCTTGATACGTTCCTGGTTCAGTTTCTTCAAAAGTAAGGGTACTGCCATTGGCGTCTACTGTTACGGTTGCTCCTTGCAGTGGGTTCTCGTTATCATTACCAAAAGGAAAAGTTTCGCTGAGCTTAATCCTATGAAACTTATCTTCATTGGTGAGGGTAGCATCTACGACCAACAATTTTTCAAACGTTTCATTTTCAAACATGAATTCTTCCACGCAACTACCCAATACTAAAGGAAGTAACATTAATGAGAGTACTGTTTTTAAATTTTTCATATCTTAAAATTTTATTCAACCCAAAATTCCGGGGGTTCCGTTTCACCCAATACCCTACAATCTCCACAAGCGGTTGAAACCATGATGTAGGGTCCGCCACCTGGAAACTCGCCAACATTAGGTTGTAAATATACTTTCCCTCTATTTCTTATAACATCCATAATATAGCCGCATTCGGGATTCATTGGATCGTATACAGGAGGTGCATCCAATTCACAAATTACAGCATAGGGAGGTAGTGGTTCCCCAGGATAAAAATCTTCATAATTAAAAAAGATTCGCTTACTATCTGTAGCTGAAACTTCAAAAAAGCCAATTACCTTTTCATCAGGATTAGAGACGGAAGTTATATTTCCCGCTACAAAGCCACTCTGCACTTGAGAAAACAAACTCCCTTCTTCCACAAAACTATTCATGGTATCCCAGAAAGCATAGGCCTGCTCTGTAATTACATACTGCCGTACCAAAATGCTATACCGGTGTGAAATTTTATAATCTTCACTAGATAAAAAATTAACTGGGAATTTTTGCAACCTGTCTTCAGTTAGCTCCAACGTAGTTGTTACATTAATAACTGGCGATGTTTCGGTTCTATAACAAATTTTAAAATCCTCAGAGCGTGGTAGTAACCCCACGGCACAATCCGGATAATCATCAATAACTATATAAGCATCCTTGTCTACCCAGCGTGGGGCTATCACCTTAAAGGTTTCGTCAAACTCATACCTGTAATACTTTGATGTGTTTGAAGGGTCAAAGCTATCTACATACAGCACCACCCCATCATCACCATTATCATTAGCTTCTCTGAAAGCATACAAATTATCTATGGTTGTTTTTGTGGTTAATTGATTCGTGTCTGAGGCATAGTTAGTACCGTTTTTTGTAGTAATTTCGAGATGGTAAGCCATGTTTGGTTGTGCTGAAAAGGAATCTAAAGAGACATACGTCCCAGATACCTTTTCCTCGAATAAATATGTTGTATGATTACCTATAATTTTAACAGTGGCTCCTGTCACCTTATTGGGTTCTTGCGTTTCAAATTTGTGGGCTCGGTTTATGTAAATCTCGTGGTGCTTTACCTCGTCCGTAAGGGTAGCATCCACTACAAGCAAGTATTCAAACGTTTCATTTTCAAAATTGAACTCTTCCACGCAACTTGCTAAAAGAAGTCCCGACAACACAAGCATACATATGATCTTAATATATTTCATTCGTATAGAATTTCAGTTATTTTAAAACTTCAGATTATAGCTTACCGTAGGAATAGGCACCGAAAATATTGAGGTCTGGAACGCTTTTACATTTCCATCTTCGGCCACAAAAAATACAGAGTACGGGTTATTTCTTCCCAGCACATTGTATACTGAAATATTCCAGAAACTATGCGCCAGTTTATTCCTTTTATGATTTCCTTCCACATTAAAACTTAAATCTAAACGGTAGTAATCCGGAATTCTAAATTCATTTCGATCGCTAAAAACCACCAACTCTGCATTGTTCACCACAACATTACCAATGGGTACCGTTACAGGGCGTCCCGTTTGGTATACAAAATTGCCTGAAAAACTAAATCGCCTCGTAATTTTATAATTAGCCACCAGACTAAAGTCGTGCGGTTTATCGTAATTGGAAGGAAAAAACTCACCGTTATTTACCCGCTCTTCCGAAAACTCGCTATCCAGTTTTAGCATCGATCTGGAATAGGTATACCCTACCCAGCCGTTTAAACTTCCTTTGTTCTTTTTCAGTAAAAATTCTACTCCATAAGACCTCCCTTCCCCTTGCAGCACATCCTGTTCCAGGGTTTCGTTTAGCAACACCTCTGCTCCTACTTTATAGTCAAGGATATCTGTAGCTGTTTTGTAATATCCTTCCACACTTGCTTCATACATTCCCTCTTTAAAGTTCTTAAAAACTCCTAACGAATATTGAAGTCCGCGTTGGGGCGCTATGTTTATATTGGATAGTTTATACGTATCTACCGGAGACGCAGTAGTATTGGTGGTTAATTTATGTATATACTGTGCCTGCCTGTTGAGGCTCCCTTTTAGAGCCAGATCCGGCATGATAAGGTACCTAAGTGCCAATCGGTATTCTGGCGTGGTATACGTCTCAACAATTTCATTACTCCCAAATTCTCTTTGCTCGATCAAGGTCCCATTGCTTCTTGGCACACCTTCTACATAAATATTTTGCACACTTTCTCCCAAAGCAGCAAAAAACGAAAACCTGAGTCCGGCTTCTGCCGTAAGACGGTCGGTAACATCAAAAATATCAGAAATATGAAGTGCTGCTTCCAGGGCTCGTTCCCGCGGAATGCGTGTCGCTGTAATTATAGAGTTATTCCCATTGGGAGAGCGATCTCCCGGATCGTTCGCATACAGTTTTGTAGACAAACCATAGCCAAGGGTGTGTTTTTCGCTTATTTTATTTACAAAGCCTGCCTGGATATTGGTTTCGTTAAGACGGTACTGTAGATCGAAATTATTGTTAGCCTGGCCCTCAAAGTTTAAATCGAAGTCGTACCCGGTATTTGAAAAAGTAAATTTTGCTTTATGCGCATCCTCAAACTTGTGCTCCCACTGTAGGGAAACCATTCGGTTTTTATATTTAAACAATGAATCTGAAGTGATACTGAACGCATCTCTGCTGTAGTATCCTGTTGCCGAGATCTTATTCTTTTCATTAAGCTCATGGTTGTATTTTACCACCACATCATAAAAGGAGGCTTCACTATTACGCAATTCTTCTTCGTCCAGGTTTCGTAAAATAATATCGGTAAAGGTGGTTCTTCCACCAACCAGAATAGCTGCTTTGTCCTTTACGATAGGGGTTTCCAATACCAGATTGCTTGTCACGGGGCCAATAGAGGCTTCACCCGAAAACTTTTCTACATTAGCATCTTTGGTCTTAATATCGAATACCGAAGCCAACCGCCCCCCGTATTTGGCTGGAATGTGGCCTTTATAGACCGTGACTTCGTTGGATGTAAACGGGTTGATAGCAGAGAAAATTCCGAAGAAATGAACTGGGTTGTATAGTACCCCATCGTCCAGCAAAATTAAATTCTGATCTTCCTTTCCGCCACGCACATTATAGCCCGAAGCGCCTTCTCCTGCCGATGCAATCCCTGGCAAGGTTGCAGCTGCCTTAAATACATCCCGCTCGCCTAACACCAACGGGATGTTTTTTATGTTTTCTACATCTACCTGGGTAGTCCCTACATTGGCGTCTTCAATGTTTTTATTTACATTCCCTATAAGAACCACTTCATCCAGCCCTTCTAAGGATTCTGTGATACCGAAATCTAATGTACCATTATTGTAAAGCACTACACGTTTTTTAGTGCCCGCAAATCCTAATAAGTTCACTGAAATAATCCGTACCCCAGCCGATAGCTCTAAGCTGTAGTTTCCCTGGGGATCTGTAACCGTTCCTAAGTTAGAATTGTCTATGGTAACAGCCACATTCTCTAACGGACTCCCATTTTCTGAGTTTCTAATTTGCCCGCGAAGGATATATTTTTGTTGGGTAGTGGTGGTGTTTACCTTACCAATTCTAACCGTTTCAATAGTGGTAGGGGTTGGAGTTTTGGCTTCGTTATAAAATACTGGTGCGTTTATGGAAGTTTCGGGTGTATCTGGAGTAGTAGTGGTTTCAGTTTCTTTTTTTCCGAAGAAATTCCTGGGAAGCTCTTCATAGACTATTGTATTTTGAAGAAGGATAATACGGTTGTCTTCAGTAGTATAAAAGTTTAGCACCGTATCCTCCAGTATATCTTCTATGATAGTTGCAACAGTTTCATCCTGATAGTTTCCTGAAACATTGGTATTGGCCACCCAATCATCAATATAATAAAAAGTATAGTCTGTTTGTTGTTCCAGTAGTTCGAACACCGAGGGCAACGGACTGTTTTCAAAAGAGATGGTAATTCGCTTTTCCTTTGTTTGTGAAAACCCGGTTTGCACGGTCAGTAAAAATAATATGAGATAGCATTTTCGCATGGGTCGATGGTTGGTTAAAACGTCACTACTTGCGTCGTATTTTCTATCTAAAGGTAGGGGCAGTTTTTGGTTCTAACAAGCCATTATGGTCGTGGTTTATAAATATTGGGGTAGTTTTGCTGAAACTTTAAAAAACAAAGAAACCAACTAACAAAGGGGTTTTGGGAAGAAATTAGTCTTGGTTTATGAATTTTGGGTGGATTCTTCAATTTAAGAAGGAGTTGAATATAAAGTAGTCAAATATCTTATTTCTATATAAAACAGAAGTCAATATCTTAGCTACCGCTTCACCATCTGCTCCGTAACCTGCAAACCACTTTTAGTAGTAATTTTCACAAAATACAATCCGGAAGATAGTGTCGTAACATCCAGAACGGTTTGCTTTGTAGCTTCCTTCTGAATCAATAATTTTCCTGTATTGTTGTAAACTGATAGTTTAAAATCGCCCAGATTGGTTTCAATCATTGTAGAAGTTGTTACAGGATTAGGGAACATAGAAACGAAAGGTGTTGTGCTTTGTTCAGCAATACCCAGGGTGCCTCCAATTATTTCAATAGAACCGTCCGGGTCAAAAGGATTGGACCATTTTTCGTTTGTATAGATATCCTGCCCTGTTAATGTTTCTAAAAAGGCTACGAGTTCTAGTTTTTCAGTTTCGGTAAGGTTCAGTTGCTGGGGGTTGCCATCGGAGTCTGTTAACCTTGTATCTAAATTGGTATTCGCAGGGTTATTGGGAATAGCGTTATAATGATTTACAACTTCTAAAAGACTTGTAAAACTACCATCATGCATTAACGGGCCGTTTAGAGTTCCATCGGGGTTCACAAGATCTCTAAGAGATGGCGGATGGGTAACGGTGAGATCTATTTCGCCGGGCATTCCAGCCACTGTAATTACCCCGTTATTTTGGGAATGTATCGTGATGGAAAACTCGGGAGGAATATGGCAATTAACGCAACCACTGCTTATGAACAAATCCTTACCTCTATTTTCCTGTGTTGTAAAATTTGGAAAGGGTTCACCCGAATGATTTACCTGCTCCAAACCTTCATCAAACCTGGAATCGAAAGATTGTATGCTTCTTATAAATTGTGCCAGGGCCAATTGCATACGCGTTTCAGTAATTTCAGAATCCCCGAAAGCAAAATTAAAAAGTGTGTTGTAATAGGCTGTGTTTTCTAAATTATCAATAAGATCCTCTATGCCTGGGCTTCCATTCGTGCCCGAAAATCCCATTTCTACGTGATCCTGTATAGGCAGTGTAGTTTGTGCTTCGAGTGTTGCTGCTCGTTCATCCCAGAAGAAATGTCCTTCGCGTGTAAATCTTGGATTTACAAGTCGCATTGCGTGTCGTGGCGTGATCCCGTTCACACCGATACTCTGTACGTTTGGATCTCCAAAAGCACGGGATTGTAAATGGCAGCTTGCGCAGGCTATAGTGCCATCGCTGGATAGGTTTTTATCATAAAATAACACTCTACCTAAAGTTGCTGCTTTATCTGTTATAGGGTTTCCGTTTGTATTGTCATTTGAAATATAGTCCGGAATATCCTGGTTCGCATAATTAAACAAATTATCCAGATCTACCGTAGCGCTCATGAGTATCCAACCAAAAGCGATAATGACTATTATGTTTAGTAATTTATTTTTCATAAGAAGATTTCTCCGGATAAAAAGACGATTTCAATATAGCACATTTAATACACCTATAAAATAAAAGTATCTTTAAGTTAACCTGCCTGGCATAAGTACTCATAACAGGGGTAATAAGAAACCTTTATCTGAACAAGGCATCTCAACCTCCTTGGATATAAACCTAAAAATAAGTGGAACAGTCAAAAGCCTTCTACCCAAACCATCCATCCCGATCCAGAGAACGATACTGAATCGCTTCTGAAATATGACTGCCTGTAATGTGTTCCGAAGCATCCAGATCTGCTATCGTTCTGGATACTTTTAAAATACGATCGTAGGCTCTTGCTGAAAGATGTAAACGCTCCATCGCGGTCTTTAATAATTGTAAGGAGGCTTCCTCCAGTTTACAGAACTTCCTTATGTGCCGAACACCCATTTGTGCATTGTAGTGGATATTTTCAAAATCCGTAAAGCGATCAGTTTGTCTCTTGCGGGCTTTGGTAACACGTTCGCGTATCACAATACTCGATTCGCCTTTACGGTCTTCACTTAGTTTATCGAAGGGTACTGGAGTGACTTCTATGTGAATGTCTATCCTATCCAGTAACGGTCCTGAAACCTTGCCTAAATAACGTTGCATTTCGGCCGGAGAGGAGGTCATAGGTGCATCAGGGTCATTAAAATAGCCGCTGGGGCTCGGGTTCATACTAGCGACCAGCATAAAACTACTGGGGTAGGTTACTGTAAACCTGGCACGAGAAATGGTCACATTCCTGTCTTCTAAAGGCTGCCGCATGACTTCGAGTACGCCTCGTTTAAATTCCGGGAGTTCATCCAGAAATAAAACCCCGTTATGTGCCAAGGATATTTCGCCGGGTTGTGGGTATTGACCCCCTCCAACGAGTGCAACATCGCTAATTGTGTGATGCGGACTTCTAAACGGGCGTGCTGTCATGATACCACTCCCTCTGTCTTTGGTTCTTCCTGCTACACTGTGAATTTTTGTAGTTTCCAAGGCTTCCGATAAACTTAGTGGCGGCAGGATACTTGGCAAACGTTTGGCCAGCATGGTTTTTCCACTTCCTGGCGGACCTATTAAAATAATATTATGCCCCCCTGCTGCGGCAATTTCCATGCAACGTTTAATGCTTTCCTGCCCTTTGACAACTAAGATTGATAAAAATATTATATTTAAAATACTGTATTTCAATTATTTAAAAATAGTTGTGTTGTTAAAAAATATTATTTATATCCAAATTGTTGTACATTTGTTTGACGATTAAACAATTTACTATGAGTGTTAAGATTGTGTACAGACCAGTTAAAAAGACTGACAAGGTAGGTTATCTAAAAGTAAGGGTTATAGAGAACCGCAAGCAGACGCTAAAAAGTCTAGGTATCAAAGTCAAAGGTAGGAATTGGCTAGATGATAAACAACGGGTAAGTAAAAATGAACCAAATTCAGATGCTATCAATGAAAAGATAGATGAGGTTTTAAGAGATTTAGCACAGCATGATGCCCCATCACAAGCCTTAAAAACATCAAATAGAACAATTCTAACGTTTTATGATGAAATTATTAGCACGACCCTAAATAATGGTACACGCTTAAAATACGTTGGCATACGTAATAGATTTCAAAGTTATCTAAATTCATTAGGTCATAAGGATTTGAAACTAATACAGCTTACAACACAACACGTTAATGCATTTCATACTTATATACGCAATCAAGGTGCATCAATTAATACAGCAAACTACAATCTAAAAAGTTTTAAGGCTATAATTAATAAAGCAATCAAAAGCGGTTTAGTTAATTACACAAATGACCCTTTTGCACTACTAAAGCTAAAATACACTCAAACAAAAAACAACACCCTAACAGCTAATGAAGTTGAACGGTTGTTGCACAAACAAAAATTTATAGACCATCGCAAAGAAAGGTACAATAGCCTTAATATATCAATAGATGAGTTTAGGGATATATTCTTGTTCCAATTGTTTAGTCAAGGCTTACGATGTTCAGATGTCCAGCTTTTAAGATGGAGTAATTTTAAGACCGTGGACGGTGCTATAATATTGGAATACACCCAATACAAGACCAAGAAGCAAATGCGCCTTAAACTCACTTTAATTGCTTTAAAACAGTTGAATAGTAAATTACTCAAACTGGATAAAAATTTTGAAAGTAAATTATGGGAGTATGAAAGTAAAAGAGAACGTTTCAAAGAATTACTTGATACTACGGAAAAAATGGAACAGGAGCGACTCAACGAAAAGGAACGTAATAAATTAGCTGATGCAATAAAAAAGATGCAAGGAATACCTAACAATGATGTACTAAGTATTTATCACGAGCAATCAAGAGGTCTGGCTATCCAATATGCCAAAGAGCAGATACTTAAAGCTGAAAGTGAAATTTACAGATTTTACCTCAACACCATAGAGCGAATAAAAGACCCTAACACATTCGTATTTCATTTTCTCAATAATGAAGATTTTAAGGAATATAAAGATGGTGCGAATCTCACACCATTACAATACAAACGTTTAACAGGAACACGACACTATTATAATGTAATTTTAAAGCAAATAGCAACACAATGTAAGATTAAAATTAATTTAACAAGCCACGTAGCACGTCATACATATACACAACTTCTATTAGATAATAGGGCTGACTTGGTTGCTGTAAGTCAGTCACTCGGGCATTCGCATATTGCCACAACACAAGCGTATATTAAGCAATTACCCAATGCGAGTTTATTAGAAATTAACAATGTCCTTAGTGATAGGTTTAACTAATCAAATCACAATACCATTTTACGCTATTAGCATCTAAATAATGACAAAATATACTAATAGCGATTACAAATAATATAATAATCCCAGTTATTCGTCTTGCACTTGGGTTGCTGACCATCCAAAATCTACTATCCCAAACGTCTGTATCGGAATAATAAGTTGGTTCGTTTTTATTCTTTTTGGTGTACATTATAAATTTTCAAAATCCTGTCAGATAAAACTTTGCCTTTAACGTTTATAGGATTGTTAAACCTAATTTGAGGATATAATCTAGCAAATTGGTTTATATTAATTTTCAGTAACATAATCTTTTTAGAATAAATATTAAAAAAAATTACAAAAATTTTGTTTAGAAGTCTAAGTTGAAACAAATAGATACCTTTTTATTCAAATGTAAGAGAGGTGTTGGGAAACGAAGTTTCCACCAGTTGAGGTAAGGGAACCCCTCCCATTTGGTTTTATAACTTAATTTATCTAAAATTTTATAGTAGATAGACCCGTACGCCCTACGGGAAAAAGGTACAGTTTGAACAGCCTTTCATCTAATTTTTAGTCTAAATTAGCACTATAAAAAAGAAAAGATAAATGCTTTTTATATATAAGTATTATATAAGGTCTCAAAATGAGGTAACAAAGTATTCCCTTTTTGAGATATGGCATTAAATTAATAATAAAAATAATGGAGAAAAAAACACCAAATGCAATTATATACAAGCGTGAAAATATAGGCGGTACGTTTTGCACTATTTCTAAAAGCTTGATGCAAGATAAAAGACTTTCAGAACCTGCAAAAGTTTTAATTATACATTTACTCAACTGTCCACCTTTTGCTAGAATGAGTATGAGCTATTATCAAAAATTACTAGGATGGTCAAACAATAAACGTACTAACGCAATTAATTGTTTAAAAGAAAATGGTTATCTAAAACAAGTGAAAAAACCTAAAGGTGATGGAAATGGCTTTAGTTACCATTATACAATTAGCGAGTATGGTAATTTAAAATCAGATAATATTCAAGACACGATTCCAATTAGTAAAAATGATTCTCACGAATCTTTAATGATAGAATTTATCAAAAATCTGGATGAAAAATTTGTTATTGCGAATAAATTATATTTAGAAAAATTATATGAAAAAACCTCAACTCATGAAGAATTCTTGGAAATATTTGAAAGCGATTTAATTAATAAAAAATTGGATATGACCAATTGATATAACAATGAGAGAAATTATTTTAAACTACTTAGAACTTAACCCTTATACAACCTGTGATAGATTATTAGAAATTTTTGGTATTACCCTTAAACAATTTGCAGAAATATTTGAACGATTAAATTTAGTGCAACAAAACAATCTTAAATTATTATATTTTGGAGAGGTTCTAATTTATTCAGAGGAAAATGGAAGTTCTATAAAAAATCAATATTATTTTGACATCTCTAATCCTAATGATGTAGTATGCTACAGAACTGACGATAGCGAAAATTTTTATATGCAACTTTTTGACCACACTAATGCTAATAGAATTTTTGGAGAAGTTGATTATTCTGTTACATATAATGATTTAAGCTTTAATTTAAAAAATCCATTACTGCTTTTTATTAAAAACTTAAATTAGCATTAGATTATGAAAAATTCTATTTAGTTATACTTGTTATATTCAATCATTAAATTGTTGAATAGTTTTTTTAACTTTTTGTACTGTTCCAAGTGAAGCGCCCGACAATTTAACTACGTTGCGCAAACTTTGTTTTTGCTTTAGATATTTTACAACGTTCTTATGCTTGGCTAAAAATTGTTTTTTTGTTTCTTTACTGCCTTTAACACGCCCTCTATATGTTCCATTAGCTTTTGCAATTGCAATGCCTTCTTTTTGACGCTCTAACAGAGTCTGACGTTCCATTTCACTTACATTAGACATTACACTAATAATTAGTTTAAATACTTGATTAGGTTTACCATCAGTAATACTTTCAATACCTAAATTATCTACTTTTAATGTAACATCATTTTTAGTAAACATTGCAATTGTTTGCAATATATCTACAGTACTACGACCTAGCCTATCAATTGAAGCAACCCTGATATAATTAACATTACCATTTTTAATAGCTTCAACAAGATTTATACCTTGTGGACGCTCCGAAAAAGGAACAGCACCCGAAATAACATCGTTAAACAGTAACTCGTTAGAATTAGCTTTAGCAGTTTGCCTGTCTAATTTTTGGGTTGAGCTGGAAATCCTATTATATCTTGCTTTCATGATTTTCTAGTTTTTAATGTTAAGCAAATATACAATAAACATATTTTATGTACTAATTTTAGAGTGGTTATAATTAACACAGTCTTATATTAGCATTTACGTAAAATTTAGAAATAAAAATGTACTACGCTATGAGTATAACCTATAAATTATACATTCATAAATTGTTAATCAAATAATGGCATTTCATCCCAAAAGTTTTTCATGGTATAACTACCGTAGCTAAATGTTCCATTTTTTGATAACCTAAACTTTTTACTTAGCGGTTTGTTAACGAGCCTTAAAATAAAACCACCATCTTCAGTTTTAGAAATAGAAAGTCTTTCATTTGAAAATTTAGGTTTTTCATATTTCCAAGTGGTAGCTTTTGCGCTTCCCATATTGTAACCTGATACTAACCTAGACCAACTTGTTACATTATCCCCTTCTATTAAGAAACGTACTTCAAATGTGTTACTACCTCCACCATAGCTTGTATTATAAGTACCTGTCCATTTACCTTGAATGTAATTTTCAGCTTCTGTAGCATTACCTAGAACTACATTATTACTTTCAACCCCAAATAGTCCAAGTATAAAAGGGGAAAAAATCATTAATAAAATTATAGGTAGACCTATTTTTAATGCAAGCTTCTCTTTCTTATTCATAATTATAAATATTTAAATACAAATATATCAAAATAGGTTGACTACAACCCATTGCATACAATTGGTGTTTTTCAATTGGTTGTTAAGAATTTTGGAAATGGTTAAAAAAGAACGTAATTCCAAGACTTCTGAATACTGTAAAGAATTTGGGGAACATATTAGAAGACTAAGAAAAGAAAAGTGCATGAGCATTGAAGAAATTGCTTTTAAAGCTAATATTGACGCACAGAATTTGAGAAAGTATGAATTAGGTAAGCAGGAAATGAAAATTGGCATGCTTAAACGAATTGCAGAAGCTTTTGGATTGAGTATATCAGAACTTACTGATTTTTAGTATAGATAATTTGCAAAAAGTCCTATTTTTGAAAAGACAGTTATATATTAAATCTTCAAAAACTTAATCCATATTAATGACGAACACTAATTTAGAAGAAGCAGAAGCTCCAAAATCTTTAGGCACTCTTACTAATAGTGAAATGTTAACTGGTATACCAATCCCCCCAATTGATAGGCTTAAAATTATATCATGTGATGATTTTGAAGATTTAGTAAGAGAATGGATTGCAGGCTATTGTAAGAAACAATACAGTAGTGTATTACGTGCAAGTGGTGCCAATGATAAAGGTAGAGATGTAATTGGTTTCATAGATTCCGAAAAGCAAGTTTATGATAATTTCCAATGTAAACACTATAATCATCCATTGATGCCAAGTGATATATGGGGTGAATTAATAAAGCTTTGTTGTTATTCATATCGTGGTGATTACGAGTTACCAAGAAAATATTTCTTTGTTGCTCCACAAGGTGTGGGAGCAACATTAGCTGGACTATTAGGAAATCCATCTCAACTTAAATTAAAGCTTTTTGAGAATTGGGAAAACTACAAAGCAATTGGTTCGATTGATTCAGATTTGACAAAAGAATTAAAACAACATATAGAAAAAATTGATTTTTCAATTTTGACTGACCTTGACCCCCAAGATTTAATCGAACAACACAAGGAGACTAATTATTATACTGCAAGATTTGGTGGTGGATTAGTTAAAACAAGAGAGCGACCTACGTTTTCGGATTATGCAGATTCTGATTATTCTTTAAGATTCATAGAACAACTTTTTTTAGCATATTCGGAATGTCTCCAAAAAGAAATAAAAAGCATTACTGATTTGATGGATTCTAATATTCATTTCGAACACTTTGGTCGACAACGAAGTTCATTTTATTGGGCTGAATCTTTAAATCAATTTAGTCGAGATAGTCTTCCAGATGGAGATAAAAGTTTTGAAAATTTAAAAGAAGAAATATACCAAGGCGTAGTAGATATTTGTTTAGCAGACTATAGCGATGCTTATCAACGAATAATAAGAACAACTTTGGAAGCAAGTAAAATTGCTATACATAGTAATGCTCTAGTAAGTGTTACAAGGATTGAAGATAAAATTGGATTGTGCCATCATTTGGTTAATGAGAATAAATTAAGTTGGGTGTAAATGGATTCTATAGACCGCAGAAATACTAAAGTTTTTAACTCTCCTCTGGAAATGGGGCTTAGAGTTTTGTTTCTTTTAAAAGCTTCAGAAACACCTTGTGATTTACAAAGGTTAGTTTATTATGATTATATTTTGGTGCATTCGGGTGATATACCCAGTGGCCCAAATAGTATTCATCCAAATATCCCCTACCGTGCATCAGAAATATTAGTTAAAAGAGATTTAATTAAAAAAGGATTAAACCTTATGCTAAGCCGAGAGCTTATATCTTTAAAATTTTCTAACCAAGGTTTTATTTATGAATCGAACAAGCTTACCGAAGCTTTTATTAAGTATTTAGATACTCCATACGCAATAGAACTTTCTAAAATTTCAAATTGGGTAATCGATTATTTCCACAACCTTTCAGATAATGAGATGGAACTATATTTTAAAGATAAACTAGATGTTTGGGGAGGCGAATTTACTAAAGAATCCTTATTACGAGGGAATACAGAAATATGAGCAAAAAAGGATTTTACATTAGTAAGCTTCATGTTACAGGACGTGGACTAAAGAAGGCAAAAATAGAATTTAAGCCAGGTTTTAATGTAGTATCGGGGCTGTCCGATACTGGAAAATCATATGTTTTTTCTTGTATAAATTTTGCGTTAGGTTCTGGTAAATTCCCTAAAACATCAATTCCCGAATCAAAAGGATATGATACAGTTTATTTGGAGATAAAGACTTATGAAAATCAAATTTTCACTATACAAAGAAATATTTATAATGGGAATATTAAAGTAAAAGAAGTCGAAATAGACTTTTTCCTAACAAAAGGTGATGCACAATCTTTGCTTCAACAACACTCCAAAATTAATGACAAAAACATCTCTACCTTTTTACTTCAACTTTGTGGTTTCGAAAGACCATTATTAAGAAAAAATAAGCAAAATTCGACAAGGCAGCTTAGCTACAGAGATTTAGCTAAATTGTCACTAATAGATGAAGAAAGAATTATTACTGAAGCTTCACCAATATATAATGGTCAATATACCGATAGAACCTTAGAGCAAGCGATATTTAAACTATTACTGACTGGAGAAGATGATTCAGGAGTTGAGGAGATTGAAGAAACCAAAGTATATAAAAGTCGCATAAAAGGTAAACTAGAATTAATTGAACGTTATATAGAACAAACCTTGATTAAGCTTGAAGCTTATAAAGAAAATAACACAAGCGATAGAAAAACAGCTATAGAATCTCGACTCGAAGAGTTAAATGTTTTGCTAACTGATTCTTCAAGGGAAATAGAAAATCTCACTAAGCGTAAAGCTTTAATTTTCAATGAAATAACTAAACTTGAATCTAAGCTAATATTAAAAAAAGAATTGTTAGCAAGATTTGTTTTATTAGAAGAACACTATGAAAGTGATATTAATAGATTGAATTTCATAACACAAGGTGACAGTTTTTTTAAACAGTTAAATACTTCAAGTTGTCCAATTTGTGGTGGTGGATTAGATAAAGAACATTATGATTGTTTAGATGAAGACTCTGAACAGTCTTCTAGCATTATGTATTCCATTAGTATGGAATTACTAAAAATTCAAAAAAAGAAAGATGAATTAATCAAAACTATAGATAACGAAAAACAGGATATTGAGAACTTAGAAAATAGTGTTTTTAAATTAAAAGTTGAACTACAAAGTGTTCAAGAAGATATTCAAAGTAAACTAAAGCCAATTCAAGAGTCAAGCGCAAAGAAAGTTGAATCTTTAATGGCAAAATTGTCTAACATACAAGAAGTTAAAAGTCTTGATTCACAATTAACTAGTTACTATCAAGAAAGAACTAAATTAATTGATTTACAAGACAAAAGACCATCAGTTGGAGACTATGACGGTAAAGTGTCATACACTGTCTTAAAAAGCTTCTGTGAAGCTGTTAAGAATATTTTAGAAGACTGGGAGTTTGACGAAATTTCGGCTTTAAATTACGATACTCACTATGATAACTACGATATTGTTATTGATGGCAAAAATAGAAGTGCGTTTGGGAAGGGATATAGAGCAATTATTTATAGTGCGTTTGTTTTAGCATTATTAGAGTATACTATTGAAAGAAACCTTCCAAGTACTGGGCATTTAATAATTGACTCACCATTAACTACATTTCAAGGCAAAGAAGTAAACTCAAATAATGCTATTGTTGAGGAAGATATCCCACAAGACATTGAAAAATCCTTTTTCAAAGACCTCGCTGAACTTAGCCCCGAACTTCAAGTAATTATATTAGACAATAAAGACCCAGATAGAGAAATTATCGAAAAAATTAATTACATACATTTCACAAAAGGAAAGTCTGATGGTAGGTATGGTTTTTTCCCAATTTAAATCAAAAATCATCTTTTTTGTTGTGCAAATGTTATACGCTAAGCACTAATATATTTATTAAAATTTGATTATCAGTTAAATAAGCACATACTTCCCTGTCCTTTCACATCACTAAAATCAAATTCCGGATTTTGAAGGTGTTCATAGAATTCGGCTTCCATGTCTACTTTAGTTGTTTCCAGTGGAATTTCAGCATTAAAAAAATCGATCACTTGTTTCATATTTGAAACTCCAAATACTTCCAAACCTTCTACGATGGCAGCTTCTTTGGCATTTTGTTCCGGCAGTATAAACCCTTTAAAGCCTTCTTCTTTAGCATTAATGGCAATAGGCAAGGCACCCCGAATGGGTTGCAGCGAACCGTCCAGAGAAAGTTCGCCCATAATAATATATTCGGAAAGAGGTTGTTGTTCTTTAATCTGTCCTGTAGAAACAAGAATTCCCATAGCCAGCGTAAGATCGTACGCAGATCCTTCCTTTCGCATATCGGCCGGAGCCATGTTTAAGGTAATTTTTTTACCCGGAATTTTATAGCCATTATTTTGTAATGCAGCGGCAATCCTGTAATTACTTTCCTTAATAGCGTTGTCTGGTAAACCTACTAAGTGGTAGCCAACACCTATATCTGTATTTACCTCTACTGTGATGGTGGTTGCTTCCACACCAAATACAGCACTCCCATATACTTTTGTAAGCATAGTACTGAAATTTTAAAATGTAAAGGGAGTTGTGTTATGTAGGGAAAGATACGAAAAATTAAAATTCCTTATTTCAGATTTCTGGTTTCTGGTTTTTTGTTAATAACTGTAAACCAAAATGAGTAAAACATATTTTCGTTTCTCTACTTTCGTATTTCTACCTTTTACTTTCTTGTTCCTATTCTCTAATTAGTTTTATTAAAATTAGAAACCTATTATTCCACCTCAAAAGGAGGAACCAATCCATTTTGAAGGGCAAATATTACCAGGCCAGCAATGTTTTTAACTCCTGTTTTCATCAAAATATTCTTTCGATGTACTTCTACGGTCCGTGGACTAATGTGTAAGCTGTCGGCAATCTCAGAAGTAATGTATTGCTTGCAAATAAGAGTAAGCACTTCGGACTCCCGGTCGGTTAGGAAGTCGGCATCGTATGCAGTTTTATTGCCATCGGGAGTGAGGTTTTTTTTGTTCAGAATTTCCATAACGTGGTTATCATAATAAAAACCATTATGGAATACTTGTTTTACGGTATGTAACATTTGTGAAGGTGCCGAATTTTTTACCAAATAAGCACTCGCTCCCACGCTAATCATATTTCGGATAAAGGGCTTTGTGTTATACGTGGTTAAGGCGATCACACCAATTTCAGGATACAACTTCCGTAACACTTTGGTCACCTCTACCCCATTGAGCTCCGGCATTTTAATATCGGTCACTACAATGTCTGGCATTGTTTTCTTGTTTTCAAGATAGTCCAGTAATTGTTGTCCGTTTTCTGCCTGGTAAATAATTTCAATTTCTGGATCACGGGAGAGGATAAGTGCAATTCCGGCGCGAAAAAGCTCTTCATCATCTGCCAGGACAACTTTTATAGTCAAAATAGTAGTTTTTGGTTAGTTTAATTGTTTTACCAGGTCTAAGGACATTCCGTTTTGCGGCTGGGATTGTAGTGTCATGGTGGCACCTATAATGGCGGCACGGTTTTCTACACCCCCCAATCCTAATCCTTTGGCTTTCTTACCTTCGGCCAGTTCAAAACCATTTCCATCGTCTTGGTACTGTAAATGTACGGTGTTTTGAGTAGACTCCAAGGAGAGGGTTACAGTTTTAGCATCTGCATATTTTACAGTATTATTCAAAAGCTCCTGCACGATCCTGAAAAGGTGCAACTCGTGATCTTTGGGCAGGGTCTCTTCCTCATAGTTAAACGACGCCTGCACTTGAAATTTTCTGGTAGCCTCTACCTGATCACATAACTCTTCCAGGGCTGCTTCCAAACCAAATTTCTCCAAAGAAGGCGGCAACAAATCATGTGCAATACGGCGAGAACTTTCCAGTACCGTGGTTGTAATATCCACAATTTTTTTTCCCAAGGCATTGGCCTCTGCTACACTAATATGTTCTTCTTTTACTAAGCTCGCATTAAGTGAAACAATATTGAGCTTACTGCTTATATCGTCATGCAGATCCTGAGCAATACGTTTACGCTCCGCCTCTTGGGTTAGCAAGGACGTTTGCAACATTTCTTTTTGATGCTGAATTTGTAAGGTTGCTTTTTCGAGTTCTGTTTTTACAATTTTTTTACGGGAAAGGTAGAAAAACAGAATGATAGCAGCACTCATTAAAACCAATAAGGAAATTCCTATAAGAATAATAGGGATGATTTGGATTTCGTCGGCCAGGTTGTTTTGCATTGAGACGAAGATAGTAATTTATGCATTGCTGACAGTATCCCTAGGTAATCTATAATTTTTGTACCATTCAATAAAAATTAAAATTTCAAATATAAAATATAATGTTTGATGCAACCTATAAATATAGTCTTCCAATTTTCTATCGAAGTCCCATTCAAGAAAAAAATTAAAAGATGCGAAGTATAATATACTGGTAATTAAATAAAAAAGTATTCCTGTATTAATGTAGAGAAACGCTCCTTGATACGTCAAGGATTTATAAAAATATAATAATGCATAAATGACCAAAATGGTCTGGGTAGTACTCATCCCATAGGTGTTGAAAACAAAAAACATCTCTGGGTTAACTATATATTGTAGAGTTAAGCCTATCAAAGTCGCTCCTAATATCCAGAGAATCCATTTCTTTTGTAAAAGGGTATAATAAAATAAGGATAAAAAGATAAATTGACCAATAAAATAAAAATGAGACAAGAATAAATTGTTCCATTTATAAGTAGCGTACCAAGACATCCAAATCTGGATTATTGCTACCAATACGAGATAGCTCGCAAAGAATTTATATGCTTTTCCTCTTTGTTTAAAATAGCGCATATACAAGACAGCCAATACTACAGATAAGACAATTAACAATTTTGAAAAAATATCCCCTACGCTCATGGTTCAGAACTTATGCAACAGTAAAAAGAAATGTTATTGATTTTTATAAGGTTGTGACCGATAATTACGGTACCACTCTACAAATATTAAAATCATAAAAATTAAATAGAGAAATTCATTTACCAAACCAATATTTCTATGAGTTTCCTTTGGAAGGTTTAAGCTTAACAATAGATTCCCAGATGCAAAAAATAATATACTGGCTAAGAAATAAAGAAGAACTCCCGTGTTTACAAGTAGAAATATAGAATTACCAGATAATGACTTATAATAGTAAAAAACTGCATAAATTACAATGATACTCTGGGTAATACTAACTCCTAAGCTATTAAAATTTGTGAAACTCGAAGGACTATAAATATATTGGAGCAATAGCCCAAGTAGGGTAAGTGCAGTAGTTATCCAAATCCATTTAGCTTTCAGCAAACTAATATAAAATGCAGACATAAATATGAACTGTCCTATAAAGTAATATGAAAATAAAAAAAGATTGTTAATCTTATAAAAAGCATGTACAGATAAAATAATCTGAATAATTGCAATATACGTTAAATAGAGAGTGAATATTTTATAGGCTTTACTCTCACGAATAAAACCTATAAAATAAATACACGGTAGTATAATCGCAATAACTACGAGTACATTATCTAAGTATGGTAAAAACTCCAAATAAATTAATTTAATTCACTAGAATCATCACATTTTGGAGGGCATCGTTTCGTAAAATCCCAAATACTATTAGTATTTCCTTCTGCATCATCAGCATTTTCAGGGAGCATGTCCCGATACACACCACTTTTATCTTTTTGGGTTCCTACAAGTATTAATTTTTCTTCATTCGTATCTGCATTCACGCCTAAATAAGCTCGTACACAGGCATCGTCTCCTGGGTTAGCACCCATCTCTTCCAATACGCCCTGTAGGTCCTGTATTGGTATTAAGAAGGCGTTTAGCTCATTGTGTTTATTATAGTCACTCTCTACAGAACGCCATTCCTGGGTCCATATTTGCGCAGTTGCTAAGCTAATTTTTTTGTCTTGTTCACTCATAATTGTTTGTTATTTATGGTTAATTAGTTAAAAGGATTCCTGGTTTTTTTACTTCCTGGTTCCCGTAGTACTGAATTTTTAAAAATAGAAAAACCTTCGCGTTGAGCGAAGGTTTTTCGGTTAAATTATGATCGTAAACTTATTTTTTCACTATCTGTATTACAGCGGTAGCGTTTTCAGCTTGAACACGAATAAAATAGTTTCCTGCAGCTAAGGCAGAAAGGTCTACTTGTGTTTGTGAAGCACCTACCTCCTGGCTAAGCAACGTTTGTCCAAGGATGTTTACTACATCTAAGGAAACCATTTGTGTTGCCGCAGTAACGTTTAACACGTTTGAGGTTGGATTAGGATATACAACTAAACCGTCTAAGGTGTTTTCGTTTATACCTAAAACCTCATCTCTTGTTGTGAAGCTAAAAACATCAGAGTTTTCACCTTCTCCACATACGTTAGTTCCTCTCACTCTCCAGAAATACTCAGTTGCAAAGTCTAAACCATTTACAACTGTACTTGTGTTTTCGGTAGTTGCTGTTTCTACAATAGTACCAAAAGCTTCATCTGTTGCGAGTTCAAATACATATTCAATAGAAGGCTCTAAAAGCGCTTCCCAGTCAAAACCTCTATCAATGTTTATATCGGTTGCTTCATCTACAGGTGAAACTAGAGTTACCGGGTCTAGATCTATTGAAATAATTTCTAAGCCAAGCGTTATAGCGTTTGTAGCTGTTGCTGAAGTACCCGTAACTGTCATAAAGTATTCTCCTGGTGCAGCATTGTCAAGTCCTGTAAGATTAAGGGTAATTTGTCCATCATCATCCAATGTAGTTGGAGTAACGGTCCCAACAGCTCCTGTCGGAACACCTGACACAGTAAATGTTACCGTTTCAGAAAATGTATCAATAAATTCTACATCCATAGCGTAACTAGCAGTAGTTTCATCATTACAAATTTCCTGATTGTTTTCGTTTGTTGTAATGGTAAAGTCGTTTACAATACCAGTAACAATTAATGAAAATGATTGTACCGCATTCGTTAAAGTACCTTTGTGAGTTACCTCAATTAAGTAATTTCCTGTGGCACCACCTACTTCAATCTTTTCAATATTATCTACAATATTGTCTCCTGTGGTTGCAGCAGCATTAAAGTCTGAAGGATCCAGCTTCCAAGGCATAAATGTAGTTCCACCTCCTACTTCAGTAACACGAAGGTCCAGGTCGTTAACTAATGCTGGAATAAAAGCATCTTCTACACCTGCCGGAGGAACAGTACCTGCAGGGTCTGTCCACGTAATAGAAGTTATTAAGTCGTTGATATCATCTGATTTTACCTCAAGGGTGTACGTTTCACCTTGTGCAAGTACGATGTCTCTCATTTCAGACTGATTGCCTCTATCGGTGATTACCTGTGCAGCTCTTTCAGTATTTAATAATCCCCAACCAAAACGGTAATCTGGTCCCGGGTTATTTCCAGCTTCATCAACAGTGTGTAATGCCAAGCCTCTTAACATAGAGCTTAACATAAAAACACCATTCAAATCATTATAGTGTTGCTGTAGTAAGATAAGGCTTCCAGATGTGTTTGGTGTAGCCATAGAAGTACCACTAAAGTTAGCATACGATGAATTATTCCCTCCAGTAGAAGAAAGCATGTTAACTCCTTTTGCCGAAATATCTGGCTTTACTCTACCATCATCTGTAGGTCCCCAGCTACTAAAGCTAGACATAACCACACTTGATGGTCCTGTATAATTTAATACTTCGTTTACAGCAGCACAAATCAGTGTGTTTTTAGCAACACTCTTATCTGTTAAATAGTCATATCCACCATCCCCTGTATTTGCTCCGGACTGGCGATCGTTTCCAGCTGAACAAACGGGTAAATAATGTGGTGCATTATACACTATCTCATCCATATCTCTGGCATTCGAGTCATAATACCCTAGGTACCATAGTGGTACTCCGTCTGCTGGTATTCCATAGGAGTGGTTTGAAACCAACAATCCTGTAGCTGCTGCTGCAGTCATTTCGGCTTCATCATTACTAAAACTATGAGCTAACAATGTTGCCATTGGCGCCATTCCTTTTGCATTACCGGAAAAAACATCGCCAGTACCAATCATGGTACCTGCTACGTGTGTTGAGTGGCTACTAATATCAGTAGCGCCGTCTACCTGAGTAGCACGACCTCCAATAAGCTCGTGAGTTTCACGAACACGGCCACCATCCCAGACACCACCAACCATATCTTCACCGTTAAGGTCTAGACCAGCACCACCGCCGGTATGTACTTTATCTGTACGGGTAGTGATCGCTCCTTGTGGGTTTTCGGTAGCGTAATAGATAGGCTCTCCAGAAGGAAATACGCCAACTAATTCTGCCTGGCCACCATTTTCTATCTCAATAAATTCTTCCCATCCATTGATACTTGCCAACACCAGAGCTTCCTCTTTTTCAGCAGCAAATTGAGCAGCTAATTGATCTTCTAATTGTCTTAGCGCATCTAAGTCGTAATTACTTGTAATTTTAGCTCGCTCAGCATCTGTTTGCGCGAACCCGAAGGCAACGAAAAACAGGAAAAGAAGCGACAATACGTTATTTTTCTTCATAATCTTTTTTTTAAATAAAGTGAATTACAATAATATTAAAGAAATCCTACTTTTGAAAGTAAAATCCTGTATTTTTATCAAATAATCAGTACTTTAAGACCTATATTTTAGATTTGTGATAAATTGTGTTGCATGTTCTCCATTTAAAAGCTTTGAATTCTCTAAAATTGCCGAGGCAACTTCCTTTCCTAACTGCACACCCCATTGGTCATAACTGAAGATATTCCAAACCACTCCCTGCACATATATTTTATGCTCATACAAGGCTATTAAGCTTCCCAGATTTTCGGGTGTTAATTCTTGAATAAAAAGTGTTGTAGATGGCTTATTACCAGTAAAGGTGTTATACGGTTCTTTTGCATTAAATGGTTTTCCCGTTGCCAAAGCCTCTGTTTGTGCTAAACAATTGGCCAGTAACATATCATGAAGCTCCAGATTAGAACTTAGTGGATTAGTAAAACAAATAAAGTCTGTTGGGATAATTTTGGTGCCCTGGTGCAATAGTTGAAAAAATGCATGCTGTGCATTGGTTCCGGTAGCTCCCCAGACAATGCCTCCAGTTTGATATGTTATCGCAGCTCCAGAACGGTCTACACCTTTACCGTTACTTTCCATAACTGCCTGTTGTAAATAAGGAACTAATTTGTGTAAGGCTTCACAATAAGGAATAACAGCTTCTGTTTCACTGGTGTAAAAGTTAGCATACCAAATAGAAATAAGTCCCAACATTACAGGAATATTTTCTGAAAAAGGAGCTGTTTCAAAATGTTGATCCATTTGATGCGCTCCCTTTAAGAGTTTTTCAAAATTCTGGTATCCTATCGCACAACAAACCGAAAGTCCTGCAGCACTCCAAAGTGAAAACCTGCCGCCTACCCAATCCCACATGGGAAATGTTTTTTCTTCTGAAATTCCAAAAGCAGCAACTTGAGTTGCATTTGTTGAAACCGCAATAAAATGGGTCGCAACAGCTTCCGCAGAGAGTTTTGAACTAAACCATTTTTTTACAAATTGAGCATTTGCAAGTGTTTCCTTGGTGGTAAAACTTTTTGAAACTACAACAAACAAGGTGGTTTCCGGGTCCAATATATCCAGGGTAGCCTGTAGGGCATCACCATCTATATTAGATATAAAATAAAGCTCTACGCCTTTTCTATAATGCTTTAGTGCTTCATACACCATTTCCGGTCCCAAATGGCTCCCACCAATACCAATATTTACAATCGTATCAATACGTTTTCCCGTTACACCTTTGTAATCCCCATTGTTTACCTGCTCTGAAAACTCCTTCATTTTCTGAAGACATTGAGCGATCTCAGGTTTCATGGTACTGAAATCCCGCAATGCTGTATGGAGCACTGCCCTATCCTCAGTCTCATTGATTTTTTCTCCTGAAAACTGAGCTTTTATCGCTTTTTCTAACTGAACTTCCTCAGCCAGCTGCAGTAATAACTCTCGTGTTTTAGGTGTAATCCTGTTTTTTGAAATATCGACAAAAAAATCATTCCAGGAAATACTGAACTCTTTAGTCCTATGGGCATCTTCAGCAAATAATTGGGTAAGGTGAAGGTTTTTGGTGTCCTCATAATGTGCCTGTAACGCCTGCCAGGCTTTGGTTTTGGTTGGGTTTATTTTTGGCAACGAAGACATAGTGAGGTGCGAATTACGAGTTGAAATTTATAAGTTACGAAAGTAGAAAAACGAAATTAGATATACCATAAAACAGAAACAGAATAACAAAAACAAAAGTACAATCCCTTACATCGTAAAGCTTCTCTCCTATTCATAGGTTTTTTTTATTGTATTCTGATAGTACGCAACCAACCCATCCATAGGGCGTTGTACTATAGTTCCTAATTGTAAGTTACGTTTGGCAAAACACTGTTCAATAATTGCTTTGCTGAAATGAGCAATGCTCCCAATAAAGTGAATTGGCACCTCACGGGCTTCTGTAAAAGTTAAAATTCTGGCATTGATAAAATTTTCAATTCCTTCTTCGATCACCGATTTAAAATACGGTTCTGTAATTTCTCCCGCAAATATAAATTGGGCAAAAGAGGCTAAATAGGCATTAGGATTAGACTTTTGATACAGGCTGTCTTTTATACTGTCTGGACTTACCTCAAAGGTATTTTCAAACTTTTCAGCTAAGTGCTCAGGCATCTTACCATAAAAAAAGTCTCGTAGCAATTGTTTCCCATAATAATTTCCGCTTGCCTCGTCCATGATACTATAGCCCAACGCAGGAATAGGCGCCTGGATGGTTGAGCCGTCAAAATAACAACTATTAGAGCCTGTTCCTAGAATACACACTATTCCAGCTGTGGTGGTTACGGCATAAACTGCAGCGGCCAAATCTTCTCGCACAGTGACCTGAGCATTTACAAACAAGAGCTCTAAAACTTGCTGCAACCGGCCTCTAGGAGTTTTAGTCCCACATCCCGCTCCATAAAAATCTACCTGGGTTACATCCATCATTACCTCACGCAGCTCTGGGTTGTAAAGGATTCGGTTTTCCAGTTCCTCTTTTGGTACGACAGTTGGATTAAGTCCAAGTGTTTGTGTTTGGAGTATTTTTTTTCCTTCGGAATTTAAAAGTACCCAGTCACATTTTGTTGAACCTCCGTCTGTAAAAAGAATCATATTACAAGTTTGCTGCGTAGGTTGTTAATTCTACTAGTTTTGATGCATACGCATACTCATTATCATACCAGGCAATGAGTTTAAAAAAGGTATCGTTTAAGGCTATCCCCGCTTCTGCATCAAAATTACAGGTGTGCGGATTGCTTACAAAATCCTGAGAAACTACAGCTTTTTCAGTATAACTTACCACTCCCTTATAACTTCCTTCCGAAGCCTTTTTAAAGAGCTTTTTAACCTCCTCATAGCTTGCCGGTTTTTTAGTACGTACCGTTAAATCTACCACCGAAACATCTACCGTTGGTACTCTAAAAGCCATTCCTGTAAGTTTACCTTCCAGGGCTGGAATAACTTTGGTCACTGCAACCGCTGCACCTGTAGTGGTTGGAATTATATTTGCCAGAGCACTACGACCAATTCTATAATTTTTCCGGGAAGGCTGGTCTACCGTGTTTTGTGTAGCCGTTACCGAATGTACAGTTGTCATTAATCCTTCTACAATTCCTAATTCGTCATCAATAATTTTTGCCAAGGGTGCCAGACAATTTGTAGTACAAGAAGCGTTGGAGATTATGGTATCACTTGCCTTTAGTTCGGTATGATTAACGCCCATTACAAACATAGGAGCTGTTTTGGAAGGTGCTGAAATCACAACTTTTTTAGCTCCTGCCTTTAAGTGAGCATCAGCTGTATCCAGTTCTTTAAACACTCCAGTACAGTCTAGTACCATTGTTGCTCCAACTGTATCCCAGGCAAGTTGTCCTGGATCTTTTTCAGCAGTTACGCGTATTGTTTTTCCGTTAACCACTAAGTTTCCATCTTTTACTGAAACTTCTCCAGGAAATTTCCCGTGTACCGAATCGAACTCCAGTAAATATGCTAAGTGATCTACATCCAGTAAATCGTTTACCGCAACTACTTCAACATCATCGCTCTGGGAGGCAATTCTAAAAGCTAGTCTACCTATTCTCCCAAAGCCGTTTATTCCTATTGTGTTCATGTTTTTTCTTTTATAACGAGGTAATATCTGCTACCCGTATTAAATCTTTATCTAATTCATTTTTACCAGCTAAGGTTTCAGCAAAAGGCACTGCAACAACTTTTCCGTGCCGAATACCAATCATAACATCGCGTTTCCCTTCCAGAAGTGCATCTACGGCTGCGACCCCTAGTCTGCTTGCCAAAACCCGGTCGTAACAGCTAGGGGCTCCGCCCCGTTGTACATGCCCCAGAACGGTTACTTTTACTTCGTATTCATCCAGATTTTCACGGATGTATTCTGCCAGCCCTAAAATATTTTTTCCTATTTGGTCACCTTCTGAAACCACTACAATACTAGACGACTTTCCTGCTTTTTTACTTCGTTTTAAAGAGGCTACTAACCTGTCTTTCCCTAGATCTTCTTCAGGGATTAATATTTCTTCAGCTCCTGCTCCAATTCCGGCATTTAAGGCTATATCTCCAGCATTTCTCCCCATTACTTCTACCAAAAACAGGCGGTTATGAGAATTCGCAGTATCTCTTATTTTATCAATAGCTTCTACCACCGTATTTAATGCCGTGTCATACCCTATGGTAAAATCGGTTCCATTTATATCATTATCAATGGTGCCAGGTAAACCAATAATAGGAAAGTTAAATTCCTCATTAAAAATCTTGGCCCCTGTAAAGGTGCCATCGCCACCAATGACAACGAGGGCATCGATAGCTGCATTCTTCAAATTCTGGTGCGCTTTTTCTCTTCCTTCCTTCGTTCTGAACTCGTTAGATCGGGCCGATTTCAAAAAAGTGCCTCCTCTATTAATGATGTTTTTTACACTTCTAGGCCCTAATGGCGTAAAGTCATTTTCAATTAAACCTTGTAAACCACGATACACGCCCACACACTCCAAGTTGTGAAATGTACAACAACGTACTACAGCCCTAATAGCTGCATTCATTCCCGGGGCGTCGCCACCGCTGGTTAGTACTGCAATTTTCTTAATAGCTCTTGTCATTCGTGTAAAACTACTCTATTTATGCATTTCGTACAACTTCCATTTTACTACTTTACTAAAAGTTAAAAGACAAAAATACGTGTATATACGTATATGCCATTTGGAAATCTCTAGCTATATTTGAAGTGAATTAGTGAATTGTACAACACTACTCTTTTTGTGGGGATAAAAAGTTTAGTCTGTACAGCTTAAAATAATCACTAAGTTAGGTTTGTTATGAGCGTCTCTTCATGAGGCGCTTTTTTTTTTGGCCTCACCCAGAATTGCTGAAAAGCAATTCTGACCTCTCCAGAGGAGAGGTAGTTTGTATGTTTTTAAACTGAAGGATTACTCCCCTTCTCTTTTTAAGCCTTATAGAAATAGCATACCGTTATAAGAAGGCTTCTGAAACGCATCTCACATTATTTTCCTGGGGTAGCTTCTTCTCCTTTAGCACCTAAAAAGAGTATTTCTAATTAGGAAGTATTGTAAATTCAATAGAGGAATCGTTGAAGACTTTATGTGTTTGCTTCTTAAAATCGGTTTCTTCAGCTTTAAAGATATTGTCCACATAGGTCTGCGGATTTAAATCTATATACGGAAACCAGGTACTTTGCACCTGTATTTGGATTTTGTGTCCCTTTTTAAATGTGTGATGAACATCCTGTAGCTTTATGTTAACTGAAGTTTTTTCATTCGCTATAAAAGGCTCTGGTTTGCTGAAACTGTTTCGGTATCTTCCCCGTATTACTTCGCTACGAACCATCATGTGGTAGTTACTCATTTTAAGGTGGTCCTGAGTTTCCTCGGTGTCTTTCGCATCTGCAGGATAAACATCAATTACCTTTACTACCCAGTCTGCATCGGTTCCTGTGGTGGCTACTTTCAGCTTCGCATTAATAGCTCCTGCCAGCGTCATATCTTCTGTCAATACAGGGGTTTCAAACACCAAAACATCCGGACGTCTCGCTGCAAATCGCTGATCGTCTGTCATAAATTTTCTTGGAGTGAAGACCATTTTAATATCTTCGGAATACGGAACAGGCTTTTTAGGGTCACTTACAAATTCTTCAAAAGTGTAGCTCCTTTCAGCAACAGGATTGAGACGCTGATTGTTTTGCAGCCAAAACGTTTTTTTAGTCGAATTTTTTGGGGGCCATTCAGTATACTCTTTCCAGGCTAAACTCCCTGAGTCGAACATATAGGCTTCAGGTAAATTTGGTGCTCCTTTGCCATTATTTTTCAGGAAATGACTAAAGAATTTTGTTTCAATATTTTTTTGGTAATCAGTTGAAATATTATCTCCAAAATAGACATTCCCAATGGCTTGTCGTCCTTTGTTTCTAGCCCAATCTCCGTGACTCCAGGGACCAAAAACCATCGTATTATAGGTATCACTCCTTTCTTCAATGTTTTTATAGGTTTCAAAAGGACCGTATAGGTCTTCTGCATCAAACAACCCCCCTACTACCATTACTGCTGGCTTTATATCCTCTAAATGCTGAATAATACCACGTTTCTGCCAGAACGCATCGTAATCTGGATGCTCTTTTAGCTGCGTCCAGAAAACGTTATCCTTTTTATAGTATTCATCTAAGTTTGAAAGCGGGCCCACATCTAAGAAAAATTGATATTGATCTTCAGTTCCTAATTCCGGAAAGCTGTACCAGGCTTCTTTGGTAGGTTTTGTCTTTTCATAACCAAATACCGAAGTTGCTCTCCAATAGCTCAGCAAATACGCCCCGTTGTGATGAAAGTCGTCAAAATAGAAGTCGCCAATACAGGCTTGCGGTGATACCGCTTTTAAAGCGGGGTGTGCATCCAGTAAAGAATAGGTTGCATAAAAACCAGGGTACGAAATTCCCCAGGTTCCTACGTTTCCGTTGTTATTCGGAATATTCTTTACCAGCCAGTCTATAGAATCATACGTATCGCTAGCCTCGTCAAATTCTTTTCCTTTTTTATTAGGAATATACGCACGCATATTATCGTAGGTTCCCTCACTCATCCAGCGTCCACGAACATCCTGATAGACTACAATGTAGCCTTCCTTCATCATAAACTCATTAGGGCCAATTTTTGACTTAAACTGGTCTTCGCCATACGGTCTGCAGCTGTAAGGAGTTCTTAATAACATGATAGGATATTCCTGCGAAGTATCCTTAGGGGCATACACAGATGTGAACAGTTTAGTGCCATCGCGCATGGTAATATACATTTCAGACTTGTTGAAATTATCTTTTACATAATTTTCATCTTGAGCGAACGTAACTCCAAAGAATAGTAGTGCCAGTAAACCAAAAATTGTTTGTTTCATAATTTCTATATTATTGATTTTTAAAAGCCTCTACCCCACTCTTCAACCAGTTTTCATAGGCTTCGGCATCTGGATTGTAGTCTTCTGGCTTTACAAGGTTTTTTTCATTGTGATCCATTAAAACGTAATAAGGCTGTGCGTTTGTCTGGTATTTTTTAATCTGAAAATCGCTCCATTTATTTCCGATGGTTTTGATTTTCTTGCCTGTTTCAGGACTTACATATTGCTCATCTTCTGGTAATTTACGCTTTTCATCTACATATAGTGAGATGAGCACAACATCGTTTTTTAAAATTCGCAACACGCCAGGTTCCGGCCAGACGTTCTGTTCCATTTTACGACAATTTACACATGCCCAGCCTGTGAAATCTATCATTACAGGTTTATTCACTTCTTTGGCATATTTCAACCCCTTGTCATAGTCGAAAAAATGTAAAATATCGTGTGGTGCCATTAAATGTCCCCCATCCGGAAGTTCTCCTCCTCCAAGGGCAGCTGTACCACCACCTAATTTTGAAAACCCTACCCCATACGGCGACTCGCTATATTCTAAAGGGGGTGGGAATGCGCTTATAAGCTTCAAGGGCGCACCCCAAAGTCCTGGAACCATATACACCACAAAGGACAATGTTAACAGCCCCAGTAAAAGCCTACCGACTGAAATATGTGTAAGAGGACCATCATGGGGTAATCTTATTTTTCCCAGAAGGTATAGTGCCAGGGCTCCAAAAACAGCGATCCAGATAGCGATAAATACTTCTCTTTCCAGTAAGTGTAGTTGTAGTACCAGATCTGCTTGTGATAAAAACTTAAAAGCAAATGCAAGCTCCAGGAATCCTAATACTACTTTCACAGTATTTAACCAACCACCACTTTTGGGAAGTGAGTTTAACCAGCCTGGAAAGATGGCAAATAAAGTAAATGGTAAAGCTATTGCGAGTGAGAACCCTAACATCCCAATTATGGGTGCCATTCCTCCTTTTGAGGCTGCTTCTACCAGCAATCCACCTACAATAGGTCCTGTACACGAAAAGGAAACAATTGCAAGTGCTAAAGCCATAAAAAAGATTCCCAATATGCCTCCTTTATTTGCTTTGTCATCTACTTTATTAGCCCAGGATTGTGGTAGTGTAATCTCAAAGGCTCCTAAGAATGAAATAGCAAACACTACTAATAAAAGAAAGAATACTACATTAAACCAAACGGAGGTAGATAACTCGTTGAGTACGTCGGACCCAAATATTGCAGTGACCAGTGAGCCTAATAACACATAGATCACAATGATAAAAATTCCATACAACACCGCATTTTTAATTCCTACGGCTTTGTTTTTACTTTGTTTTGTAAAGAAACTTACAGTTAAAGGAATCATGGGGAATACACATGGCGTCAACAAGGCTGCAAAACCTGAGAAAAATGCTAAAAAGAAAATAGCCCATAATCCCCGGTCGCTCTCATCCTCATCCTCATCTGTATCTTCTGCATTTCCAGTATCCTTTTTATCTGCAGAAGCATTTGTTCCTTTGGGAAGATCAAAAGATAGATCTGCCATCTCAAAAATACATTTTTCATCATCACACGATTGAAAATCTACGCTAGCCGTAATATTTGTTAGCGATCCATTTAAGCGTTTTATCTTTTGAGTAAACGTTGCCTCTTTTGTAAAGGTGGTCAATTCCATCTCAAAGACGTTGTCAAACTTTGTTTTACCGGTACTTTCAATTGTTTCACCAATTAATTCAAAGTCTCCGTTCTCATTTTCAAAAGTAAACGCTGTTGGGATGGGCCCGCCCTCAGGCACAGCTTGAGAGTATAAATACCAACCATCATCTATAACGGCGTTCATGACCAAGTTAAAAGTTCCATCGCCTAAATCTTCAACTTCGGTGTTCCATTTAACGGGTTCAAAAATTTGTGAAAAACTCGCAGTACTTATTAGTAGTGAAATAGTAAGTGTAAGTAGAGAAAATACCTTCTTCATAAATTAGTAGGTTTGTAAGTAATCCTTAAAATATTTTTTGTTAGCTGGGTAATCTTATAACGGTCGTCCAACCGATGACCAATTATCCAAACAATTTTGGTATCGCTACAAAGTAGCCATACTTTTTGTTTGGCGACCAAAGATACCTTTTCATCTTTAAAAAACTTACTCAATTTCTTCTTTCCTTTCATCCCGAAGGGTTGAAAAACGTCGCCTTCCTGCCATTTTCTAAGTTGTAATGGAAAGTTTAGTTTGTCTGCATCTACGTAAACGGTAGTATTATCAATATGCCCCATTTTTTCAGTAGGACTTAACCGAAGCACAATAGGATTGTTGATTTCTTTTTGATTTTTTTTTATCAAAAACTCATTTTTTTCTGAATTTTCATCAATTTCAGTTAAAATAAGTTCATTTCTGTTGCGAAGTAAGTGATGAGAAGCAGATAAAATAGCTTTTCCTGTTTGTGCTTTTAAAAGATTGAAAACATTATCCCACTCGGTAAAGCCAAAAGGGTGTAATAACTCGTACAACAGAGCCTCGGTATTGGGTAATTCAGAAATTTTAGCAACATTTATACTGTAACCCCCTGCTATTTCAGCAACGACCAGATTATACACCAGCGCCATATAATCTTCAACCAGAGCTTGTGATGCTTGCAAATATTCCTGTGTTTTTCTGAAGTTCTGAAGTGTTTTTTCTGAGACTTCCTTAAACTGAGGCAAAACCCCTATCCGGAGTTTATTGCGCACATAATCGGTCTTTGCATTGCTGCTGTCTTCCCGCCAATAGAGGTTGTTACTTTTGGCAAACTTTAAAATGTCTTCTCTGGAAAAGTTGAGTAAGGGTCTTACCACTTTTTCATTTTGCTTTGGGATTCCCGTAAGTCCTCTTAACCCCGTTCCTCTAGAGAGATTTATAAAGAAGGTTTCCATATCGTCATCGGCATGATGGGCAGTTAGGATATACTCATAGTTGAAATTTTCAGCAACCTCATCAAACCATCTGTACCGTAATTCCCTGGCTGCCATCTGGGTAGAACACTTGTGGTCTTTTGCATAAGATCTGGTATTAAAAGTTTCAGAATAAAATGGGATTTGAAGTTTTTCAGCTAAGTTTTCAGTAAAAAGAGCATCTTCATCACTTTCTTTTCCACGTAATGAAAAGTTACAATGGGCAATTGCTATGGTATAGTTCAGCTGGTATAAGAGATGCGTTAACACAACACTATCCAGTCCCCCACTACAAGCAACGAGTACTTTGGAGTTTTTCAGGAATGAAAAATTTGCTGAAATAAGTGTTTTAAATTCTGAAAGCATGAGCCCTAGATTGCTCCCGCTAAAATACCCAAAACTACGGCAATACCAAAGCTTAGCATGGTACCAATGAGGACGTATTCGGTTTTTAGTGTATCGGTGTCTTTGTACCGCAACACAGATTTGGCCGCAAGTAAGAATCCAACCGCCTGGTATTGTCCAATTAATATAAATGTAAGTGCTAAAATACGCTCTAATACACCTATAAGCTTTCCGGCATTTGGCAATTCCTCCATACCGTCCAGCGTTTCAGCTTTTTCTTTCTCTGCCACAGCAACATCTATCTGGGAGGATCTAAACACTTCTTTTATTATAATATTGGCAGGCTTTAAGCAAAGTAAATACGCTGTGACAATAGCTACGAAAGTTACTGTAACGGGTAGTTCAAATAGCGGTTCAAGGCCATGATATTTTTCAAAAAAGAATGCTACTGCTACCAGTGCAGTCACATGCAATATCTGATCTATAAAAAAAGCGTATTTCCATAGCTTGGGGTGCTTATTGGCCTTTGCCTTGAACCCATCTATGATGTAATGAATAATAGCAATAATTCCTGCCCCTACAAAAAATTCAATTTGAAACGACAGAATCCAGGAACATACAAACACAATCAATATGTGCATGGGCAACAACCTGCTTTTAAATCCCAGGCTATTTTTTTCATTCGCCATTTTTTGAGTTTGCAAAAAGAAGTCGGCCAGCACGTGGGCTAAGAATTGTAATACTAAAAAAGTTGTGATTTCCATAGTTACGTGGATAGCGATTCGTTAAAATAAGTTACTGCTGTTTCTATGGCATTCCAGCCTACGTTTGTAGAGTGGCGATTTACAACAGATTGGTCTATTCCCAGTTTTTTAGCAATAATATCTTCAGTATTGCCCATAAGTTTTAAATAAACAACTTCGCACTGGCGCTCTGTTGCTTTGGTAAAAAGCACGTCTAACAACTCCAGTATGGCTGTCCATTTTTTATTCATGGCTTCGTTTTTAGACATAAAAAACAAGGTGTTTTTAATGACAACCCGTTCCTTATTGTGGGTAGATTTACTATTTATTTTACGACCAGAATAGTAAATAGCCTCTCCGTCCATCACTCCTTTTATAGGATCGTACCTGTCTAACTTCCCATAACCAATTGCCAAGCGTACCCCATACTCTTTAAACAACCTGGCTCGGTTTTTATCCTTTTTAAGCGATGTTTCTGAAATAGGAATGGTTTTTACATAACTCTTTATGGCTAAACACGCCTGTAGCGCCTCTGCTGCATTAGGGATTACACATTCTAAATAATCGCCCTTAAGCACACGCCCATAGCTCTTGAAATGTTCTTCTAAAGCTTTCAATAGCGTTTGAAGATGTTCTTCCAAAATAATCCTGTCCTCACTCCCTAAACTGGTTGAAGATATAATATCACCTGAAATAACCGAATAGTTCACTAAATTACTTTTTTACAAATATACTAAATTATGTTGTTCAGAGTACATAAATGTTGTTTATGTTGTCTAGGATGCATAAAACACTTTTATGTTGTGTATAGAACATAAAAATAAGTGTTTAAGAAATTATTCCAAAACACTACGCATAGCCTTGGCCTTCAGCAAACACTCTTCATATTCGGCTTCTATTGTAGATTTGGCAGTGATGGCTCCCCCAACCGAAAAACTTACATATTCTTTTGCATCATTGTATAGAATACTACGAATTATCACATTAAAATCGAAATCGCCCTTAGGAGTAAAGTAGCCTACTGCTCCACTGTAAACGCCCCTTTTGGTATCCTCCAGTTGCTCTATAATTTTCATAGCACTAACCTTGGGAGCCCCTGTCATACTCCCCATCGGGTAGGTGTTTTTAATAATTTGTACTGGTGAAAATTCACTTTCAGCTTCACAGGAAATAGTTGAAATCATTTGGTGTACCTGTTCAAAGGTATAGATAGCGCAAAGTTCTTCTACAGTAACGGTTCCCTTTTTTGCAATGCGAGAAAGGTCGTTACGCACCAGATCTGTAATCATAATATTCTCGCTACGCTCCTTAGGGTCCTTAGCTAATGCCAATGCCATTTCTTTATCTTCAATTGCATTTTGTAATCGCCTGGCAGTTCCTTTAATAGGTTGTGAAACAATAGTACTCCCCTCCTTTTTTAAATAGCGCTCCGGAGATGCTGAAAGGACATAGTGCGTATCCAACTTCAAATAGGTAGCAAATGGAGGTTTGGATATGGTGTTTAAAGACAGGAAGACCTGCTCGGGATTTATTTTAGTGTTTTCAGCATAAAACTCCTGGCAAAAATTAGCTTCATAAATATCCCCTCTTTCAATATGCTGAAGCATACAGCTAATTTTTTCAGCATAGCTGTCTTTCGAGGTACGTAGTTTTATTTTAATTTCTTCAAAAGAGGTTGAAGTTGCTACAGGTTCAGTATTCAAAATAGCTTGCCAATCGCTTTCTAACTCATCGTCTACCATAGCCAGATAGTGTAACTCAACTTCTGTTTCAGAAAAAAGAAACACTTTCTTAGGTTGAAAAAAATACAGATCCGGAAAACTCAAACCATCAAAATTAGTAGAAGTAAGGCGTTCCACATCATTTTTAAGATCATAGCTTACGTAACCAAATAACCAGTCTTTGGTCAATTGCTGGTACTCATCCAGCTTTTCAAAACCATTGTGGTAATCTGTTTTTATGGCTGTGAAGGCATCTACAGCTAAAATAGCCTGGTAGGAGCCATGGGTTTGTTGGTAGGCATTGCTATCCAGCCAGGCCACTTCTTCAAATTGGTTTGCCCAGGAGAGTATTTTTTCTCTCAGGGAGTTGTTTAACTTAAAAGGTATTTTTTTTAATGTTCTCAAGTATTCAAAAATACCACAATGCTTTCTTTCTGAAAAGAATTTCTCACTAACTAAAAGGTCACAACGATAAAAACAGGTTAACAGTTTTAAAAAGCATTTGGTCGTATTTTTAAATATTTTATGTAGGAATTTCTTACTTAAAATATGTATTTCATCGATGAAACAAAACGAGATATCGAATACTTCTGAAAATCAATATCTTATATTTTGACTGCACTTTAAAAAGCTCTACTATTGTACAGCTAAACCCCCAAATCTAGCAATCTTATGAAAAAAATTACCCTCATTAAAGCTACTGTTATTCTACTACTTTGTTCATTTACATTACATGCGCAAGTAGGTATAGGAAACACTTCACCGAAAAGTACTTTGGACATTGCTGCCTCTAGTGCTAGCAGTCCCACAAATAAAGATGGAATTCTAATACCTAGAGTTGATGCTTTTCCGGAATTAAATCCTGGCGCTGAGCAAAATGGAATGATGGTATTCTTAAATACGGCTGTAGGAACAAACGACGTTGGATTTTACTATTGGAGCAACCCAGATACCAGATGGGTTGGAATTGGTGCGGAAGAATGGAAAGCCGGCACCAATGAAAGTGGAGATAATTTAATTTATGCCACAAGAGCAAAATTAACGGGTACTGATATGGTGATTACAGATGATGGCAGAATTGGTTTTGGAACCAGCGACCCCGTAGAACGTTTTGAATTTCGTGGCCCGGGCGATAATGATTTCCAGATCACAAGTGCCAATACCAATCCTCCAAATTATATTTTATACAATACAGGAGGCACTTTAGAAACGCCAGGACCTCTGGCTACTGATGGAGAAATTGGCTCTTTTATAGTTAAAACACATGATGGAAATGGCATTGTAGAAACGGGCGGTTTTCGTTTCTTTATGGACGGAGTAGCAACTCCCGGAAGTGCCCCTTCCCGATTTGTAATAAATACTACTCCAGCAGGTTCTACAAGTCAGGTAGAGCGTATTGTAGTGAGAAATACCGGAAATGTAGGTATTGGAACCGACGAGCCCAGTGAACGTATGGATATTAACGGTAATCTGCGTGTAAGAAATCTATCCGAGGGAACTGTAGTAAGTGATTCCAATGGTAATTTAAAAATTGGACCTAGTGTTGTGGCTGCTGGAAAAGTAAGCGCTGCTGGAGTTGCATCAAAGATTACTGGAGCTACAATTACTAAAGGGACTGCAGGTGTTTACAACGTAGCATTTACAGCTCCAAGATCAAGCGCTAACTATATTATCCAACTTACGGTAAAAAGATGTGCGAGCTGCGGAGCTACAGACGATAGTTTTACTGCTTATTATACCAACCAAACAACAACTGGTTTTACTGTTAATACTGGTTATAACGATAATGGAACAACTGCATTGGGGCTTACAAATATAGAGTTTATGTTTACCGTCATAGATTTCTAATGTGACTTAAAATAAGAAGTATACTAAATAAAAAATCCCGCTTCGAGCGGGATTTTTTTTAATTCCATTTACTTTAGATATGTATGGGTCTGCTGTCCGTTGCAGCCAGGGCTGCTTCTTTTACGGCTTCAGCATAGGTTGGGTGTGCGTGACTCATACGTGCAATATCTTCTGCACTGGCTCTGTATTCCATAGCAACCACAGCTTCAGCAATTAGATCGGCAACACGAGCTCCTACCATGTGAACTCCTAAAACTTCATCTGTATTTTTATCGCTCAATATTTTTACAAATCCGTCGGTATCGCCACTGGCACGGCTTCTTCCTAAAGCGCGCATTGGAAACTGACCACTTTTATATTCCGTTTTTGCTTCTTTTAATTGTTCTTCAGTTTTCCCTACACTGGCAACTTCCGGCCATGTATAGACTACTCCTGGAATTAAATTATAATCGATATGAGGCTTTTGTCCTGCAATTATTTCAGCTACTAAAGAACCCTCTTCACTTGCTTTGTGAGCCAGCATGGCACCGCGAACTACATCACCAATAGCGTAAATATTCTTTACGTTGGTTTGTAAATGGTCGTTCACATCTATCTGGCCGCGTTCTGTAATTTTCACACCAGCATTTTCAGCTTTCAAACCGTCTGTATACGCTTTTCTTCCTACTGAAACCAAACAGTAATCCCCTGTAAAGGTTACTTCTTTGTCTTTTTTATCGGTAGCTGTTACGGTTACTTCTTTTCCTTTTTTGGCTACTGCTGAAACTTTATGAGATAGATAAAACTTCACTCCTTGTTTCTTCATCACCTTTGTAAGTTCCTTACTTTGGGCACTGTCCATTGTGGGAATGATGCGGTCCATATATTCAACCACTGAAACCTCTGCCCCTAGTCTACGGTACACCTGACCCAATTCCAGGCCAATTACCCCTCCGCCTATCACAATCATATGCTTTGGAATTTCCTTAAGACTCAATGCTTCTGTAGACGTAATAATGCGGTCCTTGTCCAGTTTAATAAAAGGTAAGCTAGCTGGTTTACTTCCTGTAGCAATAATGGTGTTTTTTGCTTCGATGGTTTGCTTCTTCTCACCGTCAATTTCAATATGGGTTGCATCTTTAAAGCTACCCATTCCTGTAAACACATCGATTTTATTTTTGTTCATTAAGAAATCGATCCCTTTGGTAGTTTGGTCTACCACGGCAGCCTTGCGGTCAATCATCTTCTTAAAGTTGATTTTTACCTCCCCTGGAATTTCAATCCCGTGTTCCTCAAAATGTTTTATGGCTTCTTCATAATGGTGCGAAGAATCCAACAGTGCTTTACTTGGAATACAGCCTACATTAAGGCATGTACCTCCCAACGTATTATATTTTTCGATGATAGCGGTTTTCATACCCAGCTGTGCGCAACGAATGGCTGCTACATATCCACCAGGTCCGGAACCTATTACTGCAACGTCATATTTAGACATATTAAATGCTTTTTTGAATTGAAATGCAAAGGTACTATTTTGATTGTAGATTTACGATATTAGATTTTGGATTTGAGAATTAATGGTGCTAAGAGGTAAGTTTTCATTAAATAGCTACGCTGCCTTTCGTATCCACGTAAAGGTTGAAACCAGTTTCCATTCACTCGCTTCAGGGTCAAAATCGTAACTTAAGGATTTCATTGTATCCTTAGAACTAAAGGTATGGGTATCTTTATGTTTTTGGTATTCACCTCCAACATAATAAAAGGACATTTCACAATAGCGCTCGTTGGGTGTCATAGTAGCCTCTCCCACAGCGTAGTACTGACCATCTATGGAACGTTGGTAAAAGATATTTTTCTTTACATGAGGCGCGTAAAATTCAGAAAACGTCCAGAAATCAAGTGTATCTCCTTTGGTGTTGACCCCTTGAATTTCAGCATTAATTTTTAAAGCGTCCTCTTGTTTTACTTTCAAGATGAACTCCTTAAAATCGTCGCCCTTAGCAGCATCATACGCAGGATTCTCTGCTGCCCAGATCCCTCCATTGGCTGCAAGTTTAGTAAAAAATTGTTCATGGTTTTTCTGAATGGTATCTGTAGTTTGCCCAGATACCAAAGCACTACAAAAGAAGAAAGCAATTATAACTATGTTAAGGTTTCTCATCGTAAAAATTTAATTGAAAGATACGGTATTTACGCTTCCATTCCGGGAAACCCCAGCATCCCTCCCATTCCAACTGTAAATAACCAATTGCCATACACGGCGTGTTCTATACTTACTGCGGTAGTGCTCCGGAATTTCAGGTAGGTAAACCCAAAAATGATTCCCCCAATAAACGTTAATACAAGTACCAGCGTATTTCTGAAGAATAAGTGTGCCAGAGAAAATACTAGGGCGTTTATGAATATAAAAAGGGTTTTATTCTCAAAAAGCGCTTCGTAACGCTCAAAAAAGAACGTGCGGTAAATGATTTCCTGCGGCCAGACAGAAAGGAAGGTATAGATAAAAAGTATCGCAACGTATAGCTTTGGTTTGTTTATAGGAACATAAAACAAAGCTTCTTTATCCTGAAACCACACATAGGCAGTTGTAGCAACAGTAACAAGTACAAATGTGACCAAAATTCGACGTCCTAAGTATTTCCAGTTTATGTTCTTCTTTATCTGAAAGTTAATGTTTTCAGCCTTTTTCAGAACAATGAGAATGTAAACAAACCCGATTAACACCATTCCTACTTTTACCCAGATATTGAATGGTATTGCTAAACTTACAGGAAGTAAGATAAAGAGTATGAAAAATTCTGACAGTAATTTTAGTTTTAATGGGTTCATAACTCAATAGCCGTTGTATTTTTTACCTGATTTATAGTGAACGAACTCGTAGTGCTTCCCACATGCTCCATGCTTGTTAATTTGCTTACCATAAATTCCCTGAAATGCTCCATATCTTTCACCAGTACTTTCAGCAAATAATCGTAATCGCCACTCACGTGAAAACATTCCATTACTTCGGGAATCTGGCGTACAGTAGTTTCAAAAGTAGTGATATTTTCTTCACTGTGTTTTACCAGCTTAATATGGCAAAATACGGTAAACCCTAATGAAAGTTGCTTGCTATCCAATAAAGCTACGTACCGTTTAATAATTCCAGCTCTTTCCAGTTTTTTAATACGTTCATAAATAGCAGTAACCGAAAGATTCAGCTTTAAGGAAAGCTCCTTATTAGTCTGTTTTGCGTTTTCCTGTAAGTGTTGTAGCAACTGCTTGTCAATGCTATCAAGATTCATTTTTTTGATTTTTTTTCTGAAAGTGTTTACAAAAGAGCCACCATACAGAATAATTTTCGGTAAAAATAATAAATAATAATTTTTAAAATTGAATTAGCTCACTACTATTGACATAAATTCTACTACTAGCTATTTTTGACTAAAATTAAAACTATTATGAGCAAGCACGAATTTAAACCAGCAAACAGCATACAAGATCTTCAGTATTTTGGTGAATTTGGAGGTGTAAACCCTTCCATTTCCGACTCTTCAACCTATACCTTTCTTTCAGCAAAAACAATGTTTGATACTTTTGAAGGGAATGCAGACGGGTGTTATTTGTATTCAAGACACTCCACGCCTTCAAACTTATATTTAGGGGAAGCACTTGCTGCCATGGAAGGTACCGAAACTGCCAATGTAGCTGCCAGTGGGATGGGTGCTATTACGCCAACGCTGCTTCAGTTTTGCCAGGCAGGAGATCATATTGTTTCCAGCCGGACCATTTACGGCGGGACCTATGCGTTCTTAAAGAATTTTGCACCAAGAATGGATATTCAAACAAGCTTTGTGGACATTACAAAACTGGAAGCTGTTGAAGCAGCAATTACTCCAGAGACAAAAGTTATTTTTTGTGAATGTGTTTCCAATCCGTTATTGGAAATAGCAGATATTCAGGGCTTATCAGAAATTGCTAAAAGACATAATGTACAGTTACTGGTAGACAATACATTTTCACCATTAAGTATTTCTCCGGCAACATTAGGGGCCGATGTGGTAATGCATAGCTTAACAAAATTTATCAATGGGGCAAGTGACACTATGGGCGGTGTCGTTTGTGGATCTCAAGAATTAATAGATACCCTTCGAAATGTAAACGATGGAGCGTGTATGTTGTTAGGAGCATCTATGGATAGTTTACGAGCAGCTTCAATTTTGAAAAATTTGCGAACTTTGCATATACGTATGCAACAACACAGTAAAAATGCACAATTTTTAGCCGAAAAATTTGAAGCAGATGGCTTAAGAACGGTCTATCCAGGACTAAAAAGTCATCCTGGCCACAAATTGATGAAACAACAAATGAATCCGCAATATGGCTTTGGTGGGATGCTTACCATAGATGTTGGCTCCCTAGACAAAGCAAATGAATTAATGGAGTTGATGCAAGAACGAAATCTTGGGTATCTTGCTGTTAGTTTAGGGTTTTATAAAACACTCTTTAGTGCTCCGGGAAGCTCAACTTCTTCAGAAATTCCTGAAGAAGAGCAAGCCGAAATGGGACTTACAGATGGATTGATACGTTTCTCCATTGGTTTGGATGCCGATATTGAGCGTACGTATGCAATGATGCGAGAATGTATGAAAGAAATAGGAGTCTTATAATGTATGTACCAAATAAGAAAGCCTCCGGATACTGTCCAGAGGCTTTCTTGTTTTGTTACGCTTTTTTCTAATCTGCTTTTATAAGCTCAATATTTAAATGAGTACCATCTGCAAGGGTCTGTACATTTGATCCATTAGAGGCATCTGTAAAAATATAAAGCTGGTCATACGCATTTAAATGCACCATTTTGGTAAGCGTTGCTGTAGCTTTATCTCCATTCCCTACAAAGACATATGAGGCAGAACCAGGAACAAAACTAGAGTTCCATGCTTTTGCAAGTTGAAACTTTACATTCACATCACTACCATTTGTCTTTTTTACAGATACTGAATATGCTACACGATAAACACCCGCTACTGTGATTTGTATATTATTACTATTCACATTAATATTCTCTGAAACGGTAGTTGCGCCAAAGCTAATGGGCTGCCAGGCACTTAAGGTCTGACTGCTAGTTGCATATATATCTGCATAAGCAGCATCACTAAGTTGAGGATATGATGTCCAGGTAGCATTTCCGCTTGCGTCTGATGTTAATATTTTTCCGGTCCCTTCGGTCCCGTCAGCTATTTTAAGAGAACCGTTTTGAAGCTTTAATGTACCATCTACCTTTATGTTTCCTTTTACTTCAAGCTTTTCAGTAGGATTGCTTGTTCCAATACCTACTTTGGTAGCATTCCAGTCTGAGGTAGTTAAGTTATTCCCTAAAATTAAAGTATTAGGGTTGTTAGCTGTGGACCCATTTCCAACCGCAACTGCATTTTGAGCACTCGCAGTTGAATTATATCCTATAGCTGAACTATTCTCGCCAGTAGCCTCACTGTTTGTTCCTACAGCAAGCGTATTATTACTTGTGGTAGCGTTAGAGTTTACACCAATTGCGGTAGCTTGAAAACTAGACGCCGTAGATGATTTCCCAAGTGCCAGAGTACTATTACTGTTTATCGCTCTTGCGTTATAGCCCAAAGCAGCAGATTGAAAACCAGACGCAACTGAAGATGCGCCTACAGCTGTAGCCTGATTACTATTTGAAGCATTAGCATCTGTACCAATAGCAACAGAGTTTTCAGCATTTGCAACTGCACCATCTCCTATTGCCAACCCCCCATTTGGATGAAATAGCCCAAATTGAGTGTTGTTTACTTTCAGTTTTAGAGAAGCATAATTGGTAGTTCCTAAAAATTGTGTGTTATCTACTGAATTACCACTTAATGACCATTTATCACCCCCAGTTCCTGTTCCAGTAGAGCCATTAGATAGTGTATCCCACCCGGCACCACTCCAGAAATAAAACCCCGGAGTAAGTCCGCCAGAAGTAGATGTATTATACACCATCAAGCTAATCGCGGGATTAGAAATTGTACTCGTATCAGAAGCGCCAGATAATGCTACACGAGGAAATAACACCCCTTTATCTGTAGCTGAAATATCCAATATACTTGATGCATCTGGAGTTGATGTATTAATTCCAACTTGAGAGAAACTACAAAAGGAGACAAGAAAAAGCAGGCTGAAGATGTAATTTTTTTTCATAATTAAATTTGATTTGGGATTGCAAACGTAATGTAGCTTCGTAAACCTACCATAGCAAGAAATACGATTTTCGACATGTGACTTTATAAAATCGATGAAATACAAAAAATTCCTACATTTTAACTTTTTAGCTAAGTGATTTCTTACAAAATTTCTATGTTTCAAGGCTTTAAAATGTCCTGTCAGTATTTGTAGTTGCTTTTAACTTGCACAACTTTTTACAAAATCGTAACATTACATTTCAATTCAACCAGGCAACTATGCAAGAAAAAGACAACCTCTCCGAAATAGACATTGAACAACAACACATTATGGACAATAAGGAGCTCTCTATCTGGGAAGCACTTGTACCTGTTGTGATTTTAATGGCCTTGTTGGCTTACAATATTTTCTTACAAGACGGAGCATGGCTGGGTGACTATTCTAACCAGTATATCCTGCTTATAGGAGGTGTTGCAGCAGCTGTAGTTGGGTTTTTAAACAAAGTATCTTTAGGTGTTATGCTACTAGAGGTATGGGGAAATCTTAAAAGTGTATTTGTTCCTATTATGATCTTACTTTTGGTTGGAGCCCTGGCAGGAACATGGCTTATTAGTGGAGTAATTCCCGCCATGGTGTATTACGGACTCCAGGTATTAAGCCCCGAAATTTTCTTACCCGCCTCTGTAATTATCGCTGCTATTATATCGATTGCCACTGGAAGTTCATGGACTACCTCAGCGACAGTAGGAATTGCCTTGGTAGGTATTGGAACGGCACTAGGAATTAACCCGGGAATGATCGCAGGAGCTGTGATCTCAGGGGCCTATTTTGGTGATAAAATGTCTCCGTTAAGCGATACGACCAACTTAGCTCCAGCCATGGCAGGGACCGATCTCTTTACGCATATAAAATATATGGCTTGGACCACTGTGCCCACAATTATAGTTACCCTGATTGTATTCGGAATTCTTAGTTTTACAATTGATTCTACAGGTAGTTCCGATACAACATTTATTCTTGGGACGATTGATAAATATTTTAATATAAATCCATGGTTATTTCTTGTGCCTATTGCAGTTATTGGTCTTATTCTAGTTAAAGCTAAACCATTGGTTGCCCTTGCTTCGGGAGTCATTTTAGCTGCAGTTTTCGCTGTAATATTTCAACCTAAACTAGTAGAAACAATAACCGAATCAACTACTAAAACTATCACTAATGCGGTTCTAACAGATACCAATATAGAAATAGAAAATAAGGAATATATAGCTGCTTTATCAGAGAGTGACTTAGAAAAAATCAATAGCGATGAAAAGCTTCAAAATCTCTTTACAGATGATGATTTAAAAGGTATTTACACAACTGAAATATTAAGAAGTTTTTTTGCTACTGAATATCAAAATGAAGATGTTATTCAAAATAAAGCAGATAACTTAGATAAGTTAATAACAATAAAAAGACTAAAAAAACTATTTAGTTCTGGAGGAGTAAATGGGATGCTCTGGACCATTTTCCTGATCATTTGTGCTATGGTCTTTGGTGGTATTATGGATGGTATTGGCGCGTTGGCTCGAATTACAAAATCCCTACTTTCTATGGCCAGTAGCATTTTTGGTTTGTTCGCCAGTACGGTAGTGAGCTGTCTTGGATTAAATATCATTGCTTCCGATCAATATCTGGCCATTGTAATTCCTGGTAAAATGTTCAAAAAAGCATACGAAGATAGAGGCCTGGCGCCTCAAAACCTTTCCAGAACGCTGGAGGATAGTGGTACGGTTACTTCGGTATTGATACCGTGGAATACCTGTGGCGCCTATCAAAGCGGGGTGTTAGGGGTAAGTGTGGCAGAATATTTCTTCTTCGCCATCTTTAACTGGTTAAGCCCGTTTATGACCTTGATTTTTGCTGCCTTCCGTATAAAAATTAAGATGCTGCGACAGCCAAAAACTGCTTAAGAAACGTTACGTATTTCATTACCAAATGCTTCAGAAAATATTCTTTTTTGAAGCATTTTTTTTAACGGAACTTTATAAAATTTGGGGTTCGATTTTCTTTCTTGTTGAAGTTTGAATACTTACTTTTGCACCCGCTAAACGGGGGTCATTAATTGATTCCTTTTTTTCAGAAATAAAACAAACATTTAAAATTACATTTTATGGCCTTTGTAGGTAAAAAATTTCCAAATCTAAACGTAGACGCAACCGATAAAACGGGAGTTACTCGTAAGATCAATATTCTTGAAACTGCTCAAAAAGAAAACAAAAAAGTAATTCTTTTCTGGTATCCAAAAGATTTCACTTTTGTTTGCCCAACAGAGTTGCACGCGTTTCAGGCAGCAATAGAAGAATTTGAAAAAAGAAATACAATTGTTATTGGTGCTTCCTGTGACACTCCAGAGGTACATTTTGCCTGGTTAAGTACTCCAAAAAACCACGGGGGTATTGAAGGGATTACGTATCCTCTTCTGGCAGATACCAATCGCAATCTTGCAAACCAGTTGGATATTTTAGACATTACAAACGAGCGTTACAATGAGGAATCTGGAACAGTATTGGTAGACGGAGACAACGTTACATATCGTGCTACGTACCTCATTGACGAGGAAGGAACTGTATTTCACGAAAGTGTAAACCATATGCCACTAGGTAGAAACACATCAGAATTTTTAAGATTAATCGATGCGTATACCCACGTTCAAAAAAATGGTGAAGTGTGCCCGGCCAACTGGCAGGAAGGTGCTACAGCTATGAATGCAGACCGTGAAGGTGTTGCCGATTATCTATCACAGCATTTAAACTAATTCGTGCCAAGATATTAGTTTATTTATTTAAGTAAGTTAGGTTAAACGTAGCCCGCTTTCAGCAATGAGAGCGGGTTTTTTGTTGCTCTTAAAGCGCAGGCGGCAAAAAGTAAATACTACCCAAACGGGTACTACCGTTTCAACAAAAAAATGATTACTATTTCAAAGTAGCAGAACAGCTGGTAACCAACTGATATTCAGCAATTATTTGTACATTTAGAACACTAACCAATTTACGTATGAAGAAGCTAGTTGTTTCTTTTCTTCTATTCTTTCTTTTTTCTGAAATTTCAGCACAAAGCCAGTATAAATTTCAGCATTACGGGATAAGTGATGGATTGTCTCAAGTACGGGTTGATGATATTGGTATAGATAAAGCAGGACATATTTGGGCTGCCACTTTAAAGGGACTCAATAGGTTTGATGGCAGGAATTTCAAAATATTCCAAAGTTCGTTAGACACCTTAAAAAATGGTCTTGTTTTCAACGAAGTTTTTCATACAATTGAAGACAAGGAAGACATAGTATGGATTGCCACACGCAACGGACTTTCAAAATACAATCCTATATCTGAACAGTTTACAAATTTCTCAAAAGTTGGTAATTGCAACCAGTGTCTTATTAGGGCTCATATCTCCTATTTAAAAGAACACGGACCTTATATTTATATAGCTACCACGGGGGGGTTGTCCCGTATTCACAAGCAGACTCATATAACTACTTCCTGGCCGTATGAAAAAGGAAAAGAAAAGGGATCAAAAAAAATATCAATTAGAGAGTTGGAGGTTTTAGAGGATGGTAGGTTGGTATTGATTACACAGATAGGAATTTCAATTTTTAACCCGGAAAATGAAACTTTCAAACACCTAAGCACAGCAGACGGATTACCAGAAGACAAATTACAGTCTGTTTTTAGAGATAGTAAAAACCGCTATTGGATAGGCTGTGAAACTCAAGGCTTGGTTTTGTTAACGGGTACGTGGGACAATCCTACGTTTAAACATTATCCTCCTGGACAAAATAAGGGACCTTCTCACGGCTTTATTTATGAAATTACCGAAGACCAACACGGTACACTCTGGCTAGCCACCTTTAAGGGAATTACCTTACTCCAACCAGAGACAGAAACCTTCAGCTATCTATATCATAACCCAAATGATGTAACTTCTATAAGTTCCAATCAGGTATTCAGTATTCAGCGGGATGCTCATAACAGAATGTGGGCAGGCACAATGTCTGGATTAGATGTGTACGATCCGTACCTACATCAGTTTGGTGTGTTAACTTATGAAAAAGACAATCCAAAAAGCCTAGCAAGTGATAAGACATTTTCAATTTTTAAAGATTCTAAAGGCTTTCTCTGGATAGGAAATTATGAAAATGGAATCACTGTAATTTCACCAGAAGACACTGCCGAGCAATACATTCATATATCCAGCGGTGTAGGATCTCAAAAACTCTCTGGACCACAAGTGTTAGGAATTGAAGAAGATGATCTAGGAAGACTTTGGCTGGCCACATTTAACGGAATAAATATTATTGACTGGCCCGACAGGAGATCAAATAAGTACACTGTTTCGCAAGTAGATTTAAGCTCGGTAGCTAACAATCCGCATTTAAGCCAATACGCCTATTTTATAAAAAAAGGAAAAAACGGGGCTATGTATGTGGGTACCCATGGGGCTGGGCTCATTAAGATTGAAGCGGATGGCACTCTTAAACAATTCAGCCTTAAAGACACTCCAAACGGCATCCTTGAAAACGTGATTATTTCTATGGAAATAGACCAAAAGAACAGGATATGGCTTGGAACTTCAATAGTAGGTTTCGGGATGATAGAAAACGATACTTCGCAAAATTATTTTACACGCATCCCAGGCAATGTTACTATGGGTTCGTATGGTGTACATAGCATTTTTTGTAAAGATAAAAATGAACTTATCATGACAACAGGAGCTGGGGTTTTTCAATTTGAAGATAAAGAAGCATTATTTAAAACCCAAAACCCTAAAGTTACCAGATGGACCGAAGAAAATGGTTTAAGTGACAATGTAGTATATTCTATTGTTGAAACAGCCCCAAACAACTATTGGCTAAGTACTGGAAACGGCTTAACAAAGTGGAATAGTGAAACAAATACGTTTACGCCCTACACTAGAACGTTGGGTAACAAAAACATAGATTTTAATTTAGGCGCTTCATTGCGGGATAAAGACGGAGTGGTTTACTTTGGCAGCACCTCTGGCGTGGTCTACTTTAACCCCAGCTCCATCTATAAAAATACAGCAGCTCCAACGATATATTATTCAGATTTACGGATTTTAAATGAACCTGTAGGGATTTCAGAAGCAAAAGAAGAAGTATTTACGCTCCCCAAAGCACTTAAATATTTTGACAAAATTACATTGAAACCGCAGCATAGAATATTTTCAATAAACCTTGCCAGCATAAATCACACCCTACCTCAGGAAACAACCTATGCCTATAAACTAAAAGGTTTTGATGCTGGTTGGGTTAAGACTGAAAACCCCTTAATCACCCGCTCCAATCTGAACCCCGGCAGTTACACATTAGTAGCTAAAGCTTCCAATAATGATGGCGTTTGGAGCGATCCTATTTCCTTAAAAATTGAAATGCTTCCACCATGGTACCGTACCTGGTGGGCAATCATACTATTCGTTTTGTTAGCAGTTGGACTTATCTATATACTACTGAAACTTCGTTTGCAACAAGAACGTCGTGTAGAACTGGCCCGCGCTCAGGAACGGGATATTTTCAGAAAGAGAAGTTCTCGCGATTTCCATGACGAAGCAGGAACAAAAATTACACGCATTTCGTTGATCACCGAATTGGTTCGGTTAGAAAATAAAAACAATAAAACATTACAAGACCATTTACATCAGATTGAAGAAAATGTACAGGACCTCAACAGCGGGATGCGCGACTTTATCTGGACTCTGGATCCCACAAAAGATAATGCCTATGACACGCTAAACCGCTATATTGAGTTCGCTGGAAAATTTTGTGAATATGCAAATATTCAGTTTCAGCCAGGACCTATTTCTGAAGAGTTGAAAAACAAAGAGCTTAACATGGCAGAACGTCGTCATTTATTGATGATCTTAAAAGAAGCCACCAATAATTGTGTAAAACACGGTAATCCCTCTCTGTTAAAATTTAGTGTACTCCACAAACCAGGTTTGTTAAAGCTCACCCTGAAAGATAATGGCAATGGTTTTGATCCCTTGGAAAACACAAACGGAAACGGCCTTAGCAATATGCACGAACGTGCTGAAGCTCTTGGAGGCGCCTTAAAAATAGATTCCAAAACCAATGGCGGAACTACACTAACCCTTACTTTAGAAACTACCCGACTGGGTAACTGATAGTTATAAGATAAAACGTATCTTGTTAATACCTCATGGAGAAACTACACAACATAAAAATCTGCATTGTTGAAGACGACGCACTTATATTAAAATCGCTGCAACAAGTATTAAATAATGCGGAAGGATACACTGTGACAGGTACATTTTTTTCAGCAGAAGCTGCACTCGAGAATTTAATAGACCACCATCCGCATGTCTTATTACTAGATATAGACCTTCCTGGAATTAGCGGCATTGAAGCAATTCCTAAACTTCGAAAGATACAACCTGAGCTCAACATTGTAATGTTAACTGTTCATGAAGAATCCCAGTTGGTATTTTCAGCATTACGTGAAGGTGCGGTAGGCTATCTGGTAAAAGGAAGTAATTCAAAATTCTTACTGGAGGGCATCCGTGATGTTTTTGAAGGAGGCGCTCCTATGAGTCCAAGCATTGCAAGACAAGTGATAGCATCCTTCAAACCAGAGAAGAAATCGGTGTTAAGTGAGCGCGAAACTGAAGTACTCATTAAACTAAGCAGCGGAAATAACAACAAACAAATTGCAGAAGATCTTTTTGTATCCCCCAACACCATTAAAGCACACATTAAAAATATCTATAAAAAATTACACGTAAACTCTCGTGCCGAAGCCGTTAGCAAAGCCATGAAAAAGGGTTGGATATAAAAATTCGAATTACGAAATACACGTTATAATTCAGGACTAAAAATGTTGAAACTTTAAATTCTCTGAGCGTTTTAGTCCACTTAATACAAAAAATATGAAATTCAATATTCTACTATTCACAGTATTATTTTCAGCAATTGCCTGTGCGCAGTCTTTTACTGGAAGCTTCGATCTAATTACAGCACAGATAAACTCCAATGGAAATGTTAGGAGTGATACCATCTCCTATTTTTTTACTGAAGATAAAACAGCCATCATCATGCATGCTGGAGGCAATCAACCCGATATGCGCCTGGTGTTCACTCCGGCAGACTCTACCATAGTAGGACTTTTTGAAATGAAAGGTAAAAAAAGTGGTTATATTTTAAATATGAACGACAAGCAATGGCCAGGAATGCATTATGCACTTCAGGAGTATGGCACGGGACCTCGAATTCAACTTAATTACACAGGGAATAAAAAGGAAATAAATGGCTACAGTTGTGTTGAAACTACTTGTGAAAATGAGAAATTTGATATCAGTTTTTGGTTTGCAGAGAATATTGAAATTTCTCTAACGCAGGCATTTGCCTATCAGACTGTGGGCAGTGGTGGAGAAATGGAACCTATTGAGATGCTTTCTAAATGTGGTGTGCAAGCGCTTTCTTTGGAAACTTTATTAAAAGGTAAAGAAGGGAACCCAACCATTAACATTACTGTAGAGAATTTTTCAGAAGAGATCATAGACACCGCTGTTTTTAGTTCCAAAGGACACAAAGTTACCGATATGCGGAAAGTACAATAACAATCGTTTCGATTTCAATTTCAGCTTAATAAAATCGGGAGTCTTCAATGTTTAGATTGAAGACTCCCGATTTTTGATAAACACTAATACTACTCATACACACAATCCATAGCGTGCACACCATCAAGCCCCGGCATTTGTTGCTCGGTTAACTGGGGTATACTTGCTTGTGGAAATCCTTTTAAGCGAAGCCCTTTCACTGTTACATTTCCTCCGTTCACAATTTTAATCGCATGTTCCCTCACGGTCACTTCTACACTGGCCGAAGTAAGATTGACTCCTCCTGGGTTTACCATAAATAACTGTGGGCTGTACATATATGCGTTAGAATTATTTCTAAGGTCACCCCCTTGTTGATGTTGTAACTGTTTCCCGTTTACCAGCAATGCAGGAACTGAAGTATTCATTGGATTGCTATAATTAGCAGCATTGAATATCGGTTTTTGATCTGGATGTAACGTTCCCTTATTTGTCATATATAAATTCTCAACTTGACTTTGCCAATCAGGGTTCACCGTGATAGGCTCCGAGCCTATAAAAATAGCCTGGTGGGGTGTTTCGGCTTCGATCACTAGTGGTGGGAGGTTTCCGCCACTTGCACTCACAGAAGCCTCCTGGCGGTAGGTTCCATTTTTAACTACAATTTTTACGGGTTTGCCTTGCGATCGTTTCCCCTGTGCCACGGTCAAAGCCTTTTGCATAGTGGCAAATGGACTGGATGTAGCACCAGAGTTAGCATCACTACCGTTGGTAGCTATGTAAATTAGTTCATTTGTTTCATCTCCGGAAGTGTCGTCGTTTCCAGTTCCAGAACCTGTTCCAGTCCCTATACCTATAGTATCTAAAATGGGATCATCTGCATCTATTACATCAGCTTCTCCACAGAAACACAGTTCATCTATAAAAACTTCGCTTCCGTCTGTACTTGGATATTTCTGGACTAATTCGAGAGCTCCCATGCCATAAGGAGGCGTTACCGGAAAGCCACTTCCTACCATTTGCATCTGGATTAGTGCTTTTACGGGGGTCCTGTCAGGGAGCATTCTAAGCGGAATTCTAAAAGCGGTCCAGTCATTTGTACTTTTTGTAATGACCGAGGCAGTTTCCCCCGGCATCACACCCCCTGCAGACATATCGTTTTCAATGGCCAGGTACGGAAATATCCATAATTTATCTCCTTCTTTTAAATTAGCTTTATAATACCCACAAAGGGCTCCCGGAGCTTTTTCTACTGGAAAGAACATATTTTTACGCATAAAAATTTCATTCTCTGATAACGTTGCGCTTTCGCAGTCTCCTTGACAGGTAAACAAGGATCCACTAAATGAGCTTTTGCGAAGTTGTTCTTTTATAGAGGCAGGAAGTTTTGCAAATTCTTCCGGCTTTTCCTTTTTAATCAATTCTAGAACCGATGCATTTTTTATGCGAACCCCATGTCCAAATTTTCCAGGAGTTTTAAAGACATTACGCATATCAAATCCAACTGTGGGTGTCCCGTACTTATCGCCCATATTGGTAGTAAGCCAATTCACTGGGTCATCATTTCCTGACCAGTTTTGAAAATTCCCGTTCGGAATTGGAATACAATCATCCTGAGCCTGTAAGCTCATAGAAATTCCTCCAGAAAGTACAAAGAAGATGCATAAAAGTGCCGTTAATAGTGTCTGTCGTGTTTTCATTCTTTTGCTATTTAATATGAGGTTAACTGTTTAAACAAAGCTAGACAACACCTAACCTCCTGTCAATTACCCAGTTGGGTAGTTTTCACAACTAGCATATGCATAAAAAAAACCACGTAACGGATAAGGTGTTCAACTATTTTTTTACTAAAACACAGTATCGTTTTATGAAATTTTTACCACACCATTTTATTTTGAATGCTTATTTTTGAAATACAACGATATACCAACAACCATGGCACAAATCACATTAGGAGGTACTCCTACCGAAACTTCAGGAAATCTACCGAAACAGCACTCAACACTTTCAAATTTCAATCTTGTTGCAAATGACCTTTCTACCAAACAACTCAGCAATTACGATGGTTACAGAAAAGTTTTAAACATCTTCCCTAGTGTAGATACAGGTGTTTGTGCAGCTTCCTCAAGAAAATTTAATGAAGAAGCCTCTGCTCTCAACAATACAAAGGTGCTTTGTATTTCACGAGATTTACCTTTTGCTCAAGCGCGTTTTTGTGCTGCCGAAGGACTGGAAAACGTAGAAATGCTAAGCGACTTTAAAGATGGAACCTTCGGGAAGGATAATGGCCTTGAAATTACCAGGGGTGCTTTTGAAGGATTACACTCCCGTGTTGTGATGGTGCTCGATGAAAATAATGAGATATTACATACCGAGCAAGTACCAGAGATTGGGCAGGAACCGGACTATGCTTCGGCTTTAAAAGCATTACAGTAATGTGGAATACATTTTTAGGGAAGCGCCTTATGGGCTTTAAATATGCTGCTAAAGGAGCTTTTATGCTGTTAAAAAATGAAGCCAGCATACAAGTTCAGTCTGTTATAGCGCTTATTATGATAGCCGCAGGGTTTTACTTTGAAATTTCTGCAACCGAATGGTTAGCACAGATGTTGGCTATTGGTCTCGTCCTTAGCATCGAGGGTTTAAACACTGCCGCAGAAGAGATCGCTAATTTTGTACACCCGGATTTCCACAATAAAATTGGGTATATCAAAGACGTAGCCGCCGGAGCAGTTTTTTTTGCTGCTGGGGTAGCGGTAATTGTAGGTTGTATTATATATATTCCGAAATTTTAAAAGAAGTTTATTAAAACCTACAAGGTTGCCACCACACCTTCCAATTAAAACCTTGAAGGGTACAATTGTGATTCTTACAGTTCTATCTTCGTTTTTCTACTTTATACTTTTTATTTCCTCAGCGTTTGTCGCTTAAAACGTTCCATCACAAAAACTACCCAACCGGGTAATTGACACGCTAACTCATTGGTTGTAAGTTTATTCCTAATTAACTTTTTGTTGTAACTTGAAGTTTAGTTACCGCAACTAATACCCATTCAGATGAAAAAGCTATTCCTTTTTGCAGGTGTACTTTTAGGTACGCTTTCAATTTTCGCACAGACCAGACAAGCTCCGGAAGTCCCCTCCCCTATTATTTTTATTTATGACGCCAGTGGCTCTATGTGGGGCCAACTAGAGGGAAAAACCAAAATGGAAATCGCCTCCTCGGTACTTTCAACCTCTATAAACGATTTTGCTGAAAATCAAAAAATAAGCTTAGTTGCCTACGGACACCGTAAAAAAGGCGATTGTCGCGATGTGGAAACGTTGGTACCTATTTCAAATACTTCCAAAAGTAAGGTGGCATCTGCAGTAAAGAGCATTAAACCATTAGGGATGACGCCATTGGCATTTTCGGCAGAAACTGTTATTTCACAATTACGAACTTCAAAAGAAAAAGCAACCATTGTCCTTATTACAGATGGTATTGAATCATGTGATGGGGATATCTGTAAGGTAGTTTCAGCAGCCAAAAAAGAAGGAATTGATTTCAAACTACACATTGTAGGTTTCGGCTTAAAAGAAAGCGAAACTGAACAGTTAAAATGTGCGGCAAAAGCAGGCGATGGCAACTATTATGACGCAGCAGATGCCAGTGGACTGGGGGATGCGATGACTCTGGTAGCGTCAGAAACTGTGGACAAACCCGATGGTAATCACGGAGTGTATGCTACTATGAACGGTGAGCCTATTGATGCCTATGTAAGGGTCTATAAGGCGGGTACCGATAACGAAGCCGGATATAGCAGAACATATAGAGATACATCCTATATATACCTACCACAGGAATCCTATGACATCGTGGTAAGGCCACTAGAAAACTCTAAGGTGGAACCAATTACACTTAAGGGAGTTACCACTTCCAATGACAAGCAAACCTATAGTATTGTTAGTTTCGATGGTGGGACATTTGCTGTTACCACCACCAACAATGGCGAAGGATGGGATAGCACATTAAAAATCAGGGATGCCAACGGCAAGGTGGTGAACGGTGCACGTACCTACGGAAAAACCAAGGAAATTGAATTAAACGCCGGAACCTATAGCATAGATATCCAGGCCCTTGTGATGAAAGGGTTACATACCACCACCACTATAAAAGATCAAGTAATTGTTGGAGGGCAAACAACAAGTGTAGCGTATAACTTTGAAACGGGTAAAGCAAGTATTGCAGGTACCTATAATGGTGAGCAATTTGACGTTAGCGTAAAGATTAAAGATGCTGCAACTGACGAACTTGTTTATGGAGGAAGAACCTATAAGAAATACAGGGATGTGATTTTAAATCCTGGTACGTATAACGTGACCCTGGTAGAGGTTGGCGTGTACAACAGTTCTGCAAAAAGTGCTCAGTTTACTATGGAGGTTAAAAAAGGTGAAACAGTAACTGTATCAAAAGAAATCAAGTGATGAGGCTCCCTAGAAATAACCTCATAGGCATCCTTAGTTTTCTAGTGTACTTTGGTGTGCAAACTACGCTTGCACAGGAGAGCCAGTTAGGCGAGGGTTTTTTTTCTCCCAAAACAAACGAGCTAGAAACCCTCTACCTCTATGATGTTCCTAATAGTAGAGCTGGCAGCCAGGAGCAACCTACAGACAGTATCACGTTTATAAAGCGCCACGCAACTCATGTAGATGGGATTGGATATGCTCCAGAAGGTTTTGCTCCTTTTGCTGAAAAACTGGATTATGGAGTATTCATCCTTAAAGTAAAACGTCTGGGAAGGGACTACCATGAAATTGTTATAAACGAAGACACTGGGGAAACTGCTTATGTGAGTCAATGGCAAGGAGATTTTATGACGTGGAGCGAGTTTTTCTTGAATTGCCACTCCGTTGAATTTATAGACATAAACCAAAAAGTATTCGATCACCCAATGATAAAATCGGCTGGACGGATTGTAGATCCTGCCAATTTCAGACCTCGTTATATCATGGGCGATTGGATGGAAGTTGAAATCCTGGCAAGCGATTATAGTACGGTAAAAGGAAAAGGCTGGATTCGCTGGAAAAAAGACGGGAAACTACTCATAAATTATAATCTGTTTTTCTGAGAAACTAGTGTGGAGCCTAAAGAATACGTAATAAAAAAATAAACAAGTTCACCCTAATGCCTAATGCCTAATGCCTAATGCCTAATGCCTAAAAATTATGAAAAACTTCTTTAAACCCGCCCGAATTGGATTTTACCTACTCATGCTCATTAGCTTTTTTCTAATTGGCTTGCACTTTGCCGGTTTCATAGATGCAGGAAAAGGACAAGGATTGGCAGGAGGTGCTATTGTGTTAGGGTATGGTATTATGTTTGCCGGCATTGCATTTGTGGCGTCATTTTTTATTGCTCATTTCCTGGAAATTTCAAAGATTAAAATTATTAACTGGGTACTATTACTATTAGTTCTAGGCATCTTGGGGTATACATATTATGAATTTAAAAAACAGGATACGTTACAGAAAGAAAGAAATGCTCCATATCAGAATAAAAATACCACGCCTACGGAAACTACGGAACCGGTTTCAGCTAATTTAATACTGCGTCTTAACAATAATAAAACTCCTGAAAATAGTGTTGAAAACTCTTCAGCAGCGGATCACCCATTAGGTATAGGCTTCTTTAAGCCTAATTTTTTTGAGTACCCTACCCTTCATTTCTACGGCGGAATAACCCTGGAAAAAGGAGTTATGGAGCACCTGCCACAAGATAGTCTGGTGATGGGCAGGGATCAGTTTGGCGACTTTACCTCTACTTATGCTCCCCCCTATCTACTTCCAGAATATATGAAACTGGACTATGGAATTTTTTACTTTAAAGCGCTGGGAATAAGTCACGATTTTATAAAAGTTGAAGTAAACAAACAAAACGGTCAGGCTGCCTACCTCAATACCAACCAAGGGGAATTACTACATTGGCCAGCATTTCTACTAACTGTAAATACGGTTAAACTTATAGAAAACACTGAACAAACCGTAAAAATTAAACCCCTGGATAACGCAGGGGAAGTAACTCAAAAATACACCTTTTTAAAACCCATTCTAGTACAAGAGCAATGGATGCAGGTGTTACTAACAGATCAGAGCTTTAAAACAATTGGTAAAGGGTGGATACGGTGGCAACGTGATGGAAAGCTACTTATCTCCTTCTCCTACCTTAGTTAGCAAATTATTGTTACATTTAGAGAACCAATGTTAGCTATGAAAAAATGGTTTCTTGCTTTATCTGTTTCTTTTTGCCTGAGCAGTTGCTCCTATCTTACCAACTTTTATATTTTTAATTCTACGGAAGAGGCTATTACCATCACCTACAAAGCGAAAAATATTGAAGTATATACTCCTTTTGTTACCGCTCCCAAGGTTTTTAATTTTAAAAATTTAAAGACTATTCAAGAAAAAGAACTCCCAAACGCCTCTATAAAAGTTAAAGATTCTTTAACAATTGTTGCTATCCTGCAACCAAAACAAGCCCTGTGGATTGGGCTGGACAGAAACTTTATACTGAAAAATGATCGCCACAAGCTCAAACAGAATTTAAACTATGTATCAATTACTGGAAACCTGCCCCCCAAACACTATACGGCAGAAGAGATTTTACCTGAGTTTAAAGAAATCACCTATAAAATTGTTGGAATAGAAGTTGAATAACTTCTCCAAAATTTCAATACGATCAATTTATCCCTTCCAAAATTTTTATGTAGTTTGTAACGTTGTATTTTTGCACAACGACACTAGCATTTATGGCCAAAAAGAAAAAAAAATCCACTAACAAAACGACCACCCCGCGTAAAGAGATATCGCTTACGCTCTCTAAGCAACAAAAAATCGTGTTAGGAAGTTTTTTGACGATACTGGGTCTTGCGCTTCTTATCTCTTTCGCTTCTTATTTTTTTACATGGCAAGCAGACCAAAGTGATATTGGTATCCTAGACCGGGATGCCGAAACTAAAAACTGGCTTAATAAGTTTGGCAGTAATGTAGGACACTTTTTTATATACCAGGGGTTTGGCATTGCTTCATTTATTCTTGCTTTCTTAATCACACTCACTGGTGTCTATTATTTTTTAGACTATACAAAAAAACAATTGCAACGCTTTTGGTTCTGGGGTATATTGGTAATGATCTGGATTGCTGTATTCTTCGGGTTTTTTAGTAAAACCTCTTCTATTTTAAGTGGAGTGATTGGGTATGAAACGAATGATTACCTTCAAGACTACCTGGGATTAACGGGTACTATTCTGGTGATGACGTTTTTGGCGATCGTATATTTTGTGATTCGTTTAAAGGTGACTCCCGATAAAATTTCAGCAGCATTTCAGAAAACAAAAAGTGAGCTTAAAGAAGATTTTGACTCAGAGTCTGAAGAAGTAAACCAGACAGACTATGAAAAAGATGTGGTTGAAACCTTAGCTTCTGAAGATAGTGCAGCAACATCGACCATGGAAGTCGTGACACCTCCCGAAGAAAAAGTTGAAGAACCCATTCTTAAAACTCAGGTTCAGCAAGAAACAGTTCAGGAAAGCGATGTGGAAATGGAAGTGGAAACCGCTGCAGAAGAAGACGAAGTAGAAGAAAATTTAAGTAAGAAGTTAGTTGAAGATTTTGGTGAGTTTGACCCGAAGCTGGAGCTTAGCAACTATAAATTCCCCACCATTGAATTACTGAAAGACTACACCGCTGGTAAGGGAATTACTATAAACCAGGAGGAACTAGAAGAAAACAAAAACCGCATTGTAGAAACGCTTCAGAACTATAAAATTGGTATCTCCAACATTAAAGCAACTGTGGGCCCAACGGTAACACTCTATGAAATCGTACCCGAAGCCGGTATTAGAATTTCAAAGATTAAGAACTTAGAAGACGATATTGCGTTGTCGCTTTCTGCCCTGGGGATTCGTATTATTGCTCCTATTCCTGGGCGTGGGACTATTGGTATTGAGGTTCCTAATAAAAACCCACGAATTGTATCAATGCGTTCTGCCATTGCATCGCCAAAATTTCAGAATGCTGAAATGGAACTGCCATTAACCCTGGGAAAAACCATCAGCAACGAAACATTTGTGGTAGATCTTGCCAAAATGCCTCACCTGTTAATGGCAGGTGCTACAGGCCAAGGTAAGTCGGTTGGATTAAACGCCATCCTCACTTCCCTACTTTACAAAAAACACCCTGCTGAAGTAAAATTTGTATTGGTAGATCCAAAGAAGGTGGAATTGACGCTTTTCAACAAAATTGAAAGACATTACCTCGCAAAACTTCCGGATACTGAAGAAGCTATAATTACAGACACAAACAAGGTAATTAATACGTTGAACTCACTCTGTATAGAGATGGACGATCGTTACAACCTGCTTAAAGATGCAATGTGTCGTAACATCAAGGAATATAATACCAAATTCAAAAACCGAAAGTTAAACCCGAATGAAGGACATCATTTTCTACCATACATCGTGCTGGTAATTGATGAGTTTGCAGACCTGATCATGACGGCCGGAAAAGAAGTTGAAACCCCAATTGCCAGATTGGCACAGTTGGCACGTGCTATTGGGATACATTTAATTGTTGCCACGCAAAGGCCTTCAGTAAATGTAATTACGGGTATAATTAAAGCGAACTTCCCAGCCAGAATTGCTTTTAGAGTAACCAGTAAGATTGATTCCAGAACTATTTTAGATTCTGGTGGTGCAGACCAGTTAATAGGACGTGGAGACATGCTCTACACACAAGGAAACGATTTAACACGTGTGCAATGTGCGTTTGTAGACACCCCTGAGGTTGCAGATATTACCGACTTTATTGGTAGCCAAAAAGCCTATCCAGATGCTCATATGCTTCCGGAATACGTAGGGGAAGAAGGTGGCACAACAATTGATAATAACATAGAGGAACGCGATAAATTGTTCCGTGATGCTGCCGAAGTACTGGTCATTGCACAACAAGGATCGGCTTCTTTATTACAAAGAAAACTGAAGTTAGGATACAACCGCGCAGGACGTATTATAGACCAGTTAGAAGCCGCTGGGGTTGTAGGACCTTTTGAAGGCAGCAAAGCAAGACAAGTAAACGTTCCCACTATTGACGCATTAAATCAACTGTTAGATAACGAAAATGAAAACAATTAAAATGAAAAATCTAGTACTAGTTTTAGTAGCCATCTGTACATTCGGGTTTGCCCAGGCGCAGGACCCAAAAAAATTATTGAGTGAGGTTTCAGCAAAAGCAAAAGGCTACGATAATATTAAAATAGACTTTAAGTACAACCTAAGCAACGCAAAGGAAGGCATTAATCAAGATACCCGTGGCGATGTAACAATTAACGGCGATAAGTATGTTTTACATATGCTTGGGACAACCACTATGTTTGATGGTACCAAGATATATACTGTTGTTCCAGAGGATGAAGAGATAACAATTTCAAAATACAACCCTGCTGAAGACAAGCAGATTACCCCAAGTAAGATGCTTACGTTTTACGAAAAAGGATACAAGTATAAAATGGACATTACCCAAAATATCAAGGGGCGTAAAATTCAGTTTGTAAAACTAATTCCTATAGACAGTAATGCTGAAATAAAAGATATTTTGTTGGGGATCGACGCACAAACTAAGCACATTTATAAGTTGATCCAAACAGACGCTAATGGTACAAAATATACCCTTACTGTAAATTCTTTTAAAACCAATCAACCCATTAGCAAAGCAATGTTTACTTTTGATGAAGCCAGATATAAAAAGGATGGCTATTACATCAATAAACTAGACTAAGCAACTTCGACTAGTGAAAATACTAGACCGGTACATATTAACTACTTATCTGAAGACGTTTACGAGCGTCTTCGTTATTTTGATGTTTATTTTTGTGCTGCAAAGTATTTGGCTTTACATTTCAGAACTGGCCGGTAAAGATCTTGCTGTGTCTGTTATTCTGAAATTCCTATGGTTTTTCTCTCCAAAGCTCATACCCATGGTGTTACCACTTACTATTCTGGTAGCATCCCTCATGGTTTTTGGGAATTTTGCTGAAAAATATGAGTTTGCTGCCATGAAATCTACGGGCATCTCATTGCAACGCGCCATGCGTAGTTTAATGATCTTTATCATTGCTCTGGCAGGAGTTGCGTTTCTTTTTACAAACAATGTAATCCCCTGGTCCGAATATAAATGGCAGAACCTGCGGCGTAACATTGCACAGTTAAGTCCGTCCATGGTAATTTCTGAAGGACAGTTTAGTCAGGTAGGTGACGATTTCAACATAAAAGTAGATAAAAAACACGGTGACCGCGATCAATTTCTGGACAATGTGGTGATCCATAAAAAGAACCCGAAAAGCCCCAATAACAATAACATTGTTATGGTTGCTGAAGAGGGCGAACTTATTGGTGAGGAAAACAGTAATACCCTTACACTACTGCTTAAAAATGTGAATTACTATGAGGACGTTGTAACCAATAAAAGAGAAGACAAGGAGCGGCTTCCTTTCGCTAAAAGTTATCTCGAAGAATATGCTATAAATCTGGATCTCACAAAGTTTAATGACGTAGATGTAGACAAAGAAAATGAGCTGAACAGCCATAACATGTATCAGGTACAGGAGCTGGTAAAAGAAATAGATACACTATCTAAGGCATACTCTGGCGATATTTCTGCGTTTGGAGACGATATGTACTTCCGTACGGGAATTGTAAAATTTAACGACGAAAATGTAGGAGACTCAATTGCGGTTGAAAACCCGGTGGACGTTCTGGATATCGTAAACTCAAATAGAAAGCTTGAAATAATTTCAATGGCCTTAAACAATGTGAAGGGAACCATACAATCTGTAGCTGCTAAAAAAAATGAGTTTAAAATAAAAGTAAAGCGTATTAATAAACACGAAATTGCTTTTCACGAAAAATTTGCACTAACAATTGCCTGTATTATCCTCTTTTTTGTGGGTGCACCCTTAGGAGCTATTATTAGAAAAGGCGGGATGGGACTGCCTATGGTGATTGCAATTTTATTGTTTCTCACCTATCACTTTATTGGAATTTTTGCAAAAAACAGTGCCGAAGATGGTACCATGCATCCTTTTATAGCTACCTGGTTAAGCACCGCTATTATGTTGCCGCTAAGTATCTGGCTTACCTACAGAGCTACTACAGACCAAGGGGTGTTTGATATGGATACCTTTTTTCAACGTATTGGCAGACTCTTTGGAAAAAAAGCAACCGATGCGGCTATTGTGGATGGAGAGCAGGCCGTATTACTTACACAATCTGAAAAAGCTTTAGTATTATCCCGAACCGATCAACAACTTATTGCAATCGTTAAAAACACAAAAGGAGAATCGTACTCTGATGAAGTAATTCAAGCTGCTAAGCAACAATTAGTACAGAAAGGATATGATTTGGAAAATTTATAAACTTCACCTAAAACCTATTTTATTAGGATTTATTCTGCCAACTACAAGCACAGTTTCTATTGGCTAATAGCTAGCTAACTATTCCGTATCTTTGCATTTTAAAATTTTGCTATGATTACTACTGAAAACGGCGCACAAATTAAACTGAATACCATACAAGAAGCTATTGAAGACATTCGTCAAGGCAAGGTGATTATTGTGGTAGATGATGAAAACCGTGAAAACGAAGGCGATTTTGTGGCAGCCGCAGAACTGGTAACCCCGGAAACCATCAACTTTATGGCTACCCACGGACGCGGACTTATTTGCGCCCCGATTACCGAAACCCATTGTAAGGAATTACATCTGGAAATGATGACGGGTAATAATACCGATCCCATGGAGACTGCCTTTACAATTTCCGTAGATCTTAAAGGACATGGGGTGACTACAGGAATTTCAGCTAGTGATAGAGCTAAAACAGTAAAAGCACTTATAGATCCAGATACCAAACCTCATGATTTAAGTAAACCAGGGCATATTTTTCCGTTAAAGGCTAAAGATGGCGGGGTACTTCGTAGAACGGGGCATACCGAAGCTGCTATAGACTTTGCAAGACTTGCTGGACTGCAACCTGCTGGCGTCATCGTAGAGATCATGAATGAAGACGGAACCATGGCACGTCTCCCTCATTTGGTGGAAGTTGCAAAACGTTTTGATTTAAAATTGGTTTCCATAGAAGCGTTGGTGGCGTACCGAATGGAACACGATTCTTTAATTGAAAAGAAAGAAGATTTCAATTTGAATACCAAGTTTGGTGCCTTTAGATTGAGAGCGTACAAACAAACCACTAACGACCAGGTACACATTGCCCTTACCAAAGGAAGCTGGAAAGAAAATGAGCCTGTGATGGTGCGTGTAAATTCTACCTTGGTGAATAACGATATACTAGGAACGCTCACTAACAACGCCGATAAAAAACTGGACGACATGTTCAGCGCCATTACTACTGAAGGAACAGGCGCTATTGTTTTTATCAACCAGCAGAGTCAATCCTTTAATCTCTTAAGTCGTTTAAAAGTTTTAAAAGAGTCTCAAAAAGAAAACGAAGTAGTGAAAGCACCAAATATTGCTATGGACAGCAAGGATTTTGGTATTGGCGCACAAATTTTACACGATCTGGGGATTCACAAAATAAAACTACTGTCCAACAGCGAGCAAACCAAACGGGTTGGTATGATTGGATATGGATTGGAGATTACCGAGTATGTTTCGTATTAATCTTTAATTTCAAACTCTTTTAAAAGACCTTTTTCTTGTGCATTCGGCACTTCTGAGATGAGTGCGTATTTTCCGGGTATTAAATCGGCATAAAAATAACCTGTTCTACCAGCTGGCATATCGTTTACACCTCCTAAAAAAGCAACTCCACTTGGAGCTGGTGTAATCAACCCTCGTGGGTCTGACCAATCCATCCATTTTTCAAGCGTCTCAAGATCGGCATTTGCATCCAGCCTCACCAAATTCACATCGTGTTGCATAAAGTTTTCATGATGTTTTTGATCTTTATAAAATACTGAGAATACTTGTTGTCCTTTAGTAATGGGTTTGTCGTATACAATTCCATCCGCATTAGAGACGGTAATATTAACAGTAGGTTCTGGTGGTGTATTTCCACTATCTTCCTGAGTCACAATAATAGGCTTAGCCATTCCCATAGAAGTGTGAAACATGCCGTTAGGCATTTTTACATAACATTCCATAATATAATAGCCGGGCTCTAAATAAATGGTTGTAATGGCAGTCTTTTTTGGGCTAACGAGTCCGGAGCCGCCAGAAAAAACAATGTCTCCAAACCATTCTGGCAAAGCTCCAAATGCTGCAAATCCTTCTTTGGGGTTCCCTCGGTTAATAAGTTGCATCCCTTTTTCAAATATTGGAGCGATCTCCTTAATGGTATGCGTAATGTTTTTACCTTCCGGATATTTATCCATTAGGAAAAAATGAGTTTCATTAGATAAGTTTTTATACCTGAAAGTATTCCACCCAGATGGAATCGTGTCTACAGATTTAAATTCCATACTTTCCGTTAAAATTTCAACGAAACGAGGGGTCGAAACAACTGCTGTCGATTCACTTTTGTGAATTTGTATGGGTTTGTTTTTTTCTTTAGTATCATTTTTACAGCTAAAACACAGCGCCATTACCATGAATACTAGAAATAAAGGGCTACTATTGATTTTCATATCTATAATTTTTAAGAATAGTACTAGGTACTGTAAATTAGAAAGTTACAGTTAAATATATGGATTATCTTAATTATTTAGTGTTCTAAAAAAATAATTCGCATCACGTGGGATTTCAGAAATCACTGTGTGTTCATGTTTTTTAAACCAAGGATGCATTCAGGCCACGTTCGTGTTCTAAGTTATATTTCCCAATTACCTCCGTTTTTACGAGGTTCCAACCTGGTTTATAATCAAGATCGTATATTACTGTATTTTCAGCTTCGATTGGGTTTGTTCCATCCCTGCGAACGGTATTCGTTGTTTCTTCGGTTCCTTTCATACTTGCCGGACCATCTACATACACCCACCATATGAGATACCCTTCATCGCCCATGGTTAAAGTACTTTGATTGGTAAGGTTATAGGTTACCTGTACTGAATTCCCTAAAGTCATATTCCCGATCACAGTTCCGTTTTTCACAACCTGCATCGTTGTCTTCCCGAAGTAACCCGTCTCAGGATTGTGAGAACGCAGCGAAGTCATATCCTGAATGTCGTAAAAGACCAGATTGGCACTATTGCCAACTTTTGTTTCTGTTTGAATGGTTTCAGGTAAGTTCAGTTGTAGGATTCCATCATTACTAATACTACCCACTTCAAGGGTTTCCGGATTGTTTTGAGTGTATCGATACACCATCACTAAATCTACTGTTCCATGTTCCCAGTTTTTAAAGCTATTGTTGGTGCTCATCTGTGTGTTTTTCCAATACCAGTCATCTTGGTCATTAGTATCAGTAGATTCTTTTATTTCAGTTTTTTCTGAAATTTCAGTAGCATTAGTTTCAGAAGCTACTTCATTGGTTTGAGAGTTCGTTTTTTCATTACAACTTAAACAAACCAGTATTCCGAAGATTAATACAAGGTGTTTCATCTTTTTAGAATTTTTTCAGTTCACTTAAATCGAGTTCTTTGACAACTTCTTCTAACCTATCTTCTAAAAAGTCATGTAGTTCAATATCTACCGCAAACCGGTCTGCATAGAACATAGAAAGACTGTACATTCCACTTGTTTTTACATAGCTTTTTTTAGCTTTTACGCCATCAATTACTACGGTTTTTGTGGAGCCCCACTCATCTTTAGAATCGTAGTCCATTTTGCTAGACATACGGTAAGGACCAACCCCACTAGCCCCTTTTTCCCCTGCTCCGTCAATAACCATGACCCGTATTCTTTTATTTCCTATTTTATAGGTAGCGCCACAGGAACCAAGCCCAGGCATAAAGTTTAATTGTTGATTTGACATTGGCATATCAAGCAACGTTTTTGGTAACCAGGATTTCCATTGGTCTTTGGTGAGATATTCTTTTTTTCGCAATTGCCTAATGTTCCCTTCCATCTCTGAAGCCTCATTTACTACATTTTTGGTAGTATTCATTGTTTGGGTGCTATTCTCCATCACTTTTGCATCTTCTTTGGACTCGTTGCCGCAGGAAGTGAAAATGCTTGAAATAAGTAAGACTGTAAAGGTGTATCTTAAGTAACTCATAATTTTTTTTTTAGATGATTTTCTATTCTTTGAATTGATTACTTTATTAAAGTTGGTTTTGAATTTTTATATCCAGCACGGACCATTGCTATTTGCAGGGCAGGGAACTCATTATTGATCCAATATTAATTGATTTCGCTAGTGCCGCAACAGGGTTGTATTCCTCAATTAAATATTTTAAAAAAATTAATATATACCCTTTTCTCGCAGAGCTACCCTCTTCGCCCATATCGTACACCGCAAAATCATATAGCGCTGTGGCAATACCTACAGTCATTATAAAATCTATTTCTAAGTCAGAGACTCCGCTAAGACTTTCACAACCATCAGGGGGACCGTCAATAAATTCAGTGCTAACGCATGTCAAGGCAATTCTACTTATTTCTTCATATTCTTCAAAAAACTCTTCCAATTCTGGAGTTAAAAGAATGCTATCGTCTGATGCGTTGGGGTCTCGCTGTGTGATCAGTTCGGTTAAAGGGTCAAAACAATACCCAATACCCGTATAAGAAGCCTTTACCATGAGTTGCATACCGTATAAATCATATTTTTTTTTACAATTTCCTGCATTCTGAATTTTAGCTTCTAAATCTTGATCAAGCATAGCTAGTTTTAGTATTATATAAATACATTTTAGCTCGGAAGAATATTTATCGAGTCCATTTATACCGACAAGTATATCTTTAATTTCATTTTTAAATTCTTTCATAGATGCTGTTTCGGCTGCGTCTTGTTGTGCATCTCCTACTTTTTCTTGAACTTCTTCCATGATATCACCAAGCAATCCTTCAAGTTGAGCGTAGGATGAAGCTGTGGATAATAATAAGGTTATGATAAGTATGTATATCGGTCTCATATGAAAAGTTTTATATTCCAGGAAGTGCGTTAAAATGAAATTGACTTGCATACTCCCAGAGGGATGCTTCTGTGATATTTTGCGTTTCGATTTTAATAATAAATCGCTTCTTACTTGTAAATTGCAAAATATAGATGTCCTTCTGTTTGTTATATTTTTGAAAGTAAACTGTCCCGTTTTTAGTAATTGTTTTTTGATACCCTTCATCGGTAGATGCTGAGCGAGTGATACGCTCTAAATCTAGAAAAGGGGAAATGGCCACACTTCCCATAGGACCGGCTCCATCCATAAGGGTGATATCTAATTGTTCACTAGCATTCGAACTTTTAAACCTTGCTATTGTAACAAAGGTGAATGACGTTGGCATTGCATTGGATTTATAGTTAACACGATCTAAGTTGCCCAACTTATCTGGCATCCAAGCATCCATATCCTCACTACTTATAGGTGTAAGTTTTTTAAGTTTATCTGTTATTGGTTTTTGCTCAGCTTCTATTTCATCTAAGATTTCCTCGGTGATGAATGGTTCTTCTTTATACTCATTTATTGATGAATCCTTTTTTTTACTACAACTACTGATTAAAAGAATAAGCAGGCTAATAATGAGCGCGAAATTAAATTTTGCATAATTCATGTTATACGTGTATAGTGGTGTTTAGTTCGAATAGATGTTGTAGCGATAATTAACAACTACAGATAAATTCATCTTCGTCAAGTGGCTGGTACCACTGACACCCAAGATCTTCACAACTCTCTTTCGCATCTTCTTCTTCACAACTGGTAAAAAAAACAGAAATACACACTAATAGGATACATAAGAATTTAGTTTTCATAATAAATTGATTTTAGTATTAATAAATTATTTTGATTTTTAGATTTATTCTAATAACAATCCAAAAGGTATTGCATCTAAGACTTTATAGATGTTTTCTTTATTCATGTTTTGAGCATTCATAGTTATGGCCAGTCGGTCTTTATATAAGAAATCAATTGCGTATTGGTTAAGTGGCTTTACGAATACTGATTTCCCACTTCTTTCATCTTTATTAAAATGGCGCGTAATGCTTGTATCGTCTTCTTGATCGTCTTTTGGGTTTTTATACCGCGCATATTTTTTATAGATTTTTGCTGCACCTTTTCCTGCACAATCGGTAATTGAGAGGGTAAATGTTTGATTGTTGCTTCCTTCATAAAATGCACTAGCTCCATTGGCTTCAATACCCTTAAGGGTACCCTTCTGACTCGATTTTTGGTTTAAATTTAGAATGGTTTTCGGAAACCAGTTTTGTAGTTCTTCATCACTTAACGGCTTGGTTTCTAATAGTTTTCTTTGAGTAGCATTTTTTCCATTTGTATCGCTTTCAACTACTTGATTAGGGCTTGGTTTTTCAACGGTAGTTTTATCTGCGCTTTCAGTGGGGCTATTAGTTTGAGCTGTATTATTACACCCCCAAATAAATAGTAGGAATACGAGTGAAAGAAGGTTTAATGTTTTCATTTTTTTTTAAATTTATCTATAGTGTTTTTAAGTTGCTTTACTACTATTGCTTCACATATGTATAGATTCGATCGAAATCGATTAGTTCGTAACCATTACTTCTATTGTCTTCATGCATATCCATAAAACTGCAGAAATTAAGTGCTGGTTGTTTAGCAGCATCATAGCTAGTGAGCATATTAGTGTGTGAAGGCTCCCAAATACTTATAACAAAACGTGCTTTGGGGTCGTCACCTCGAAGAAACATGTCCACGTCTAGTAATTTGCCGTAAGAAGCGTAACTACCTGCTTGAATTCCTTCCATAAATTTTGTAGGTGTCTCAATCAATAAATGGTTGCCCATACCTTTTACAAAAAGCCCTGTGAATATTGTCTGTTCAAGATTTGGGTGTCCCTCTACATCAATTATTTTAAGATTATTGGATTTGTAGTCTGTTACCAGTTGCAAAAATTCACTTTGTGTTTTCCAGGACTCTAAAGTGGATAAGGGGGCACCTTTTTCAAATAATGCATTTAATGAGCTATTGAGCATCAAATCTTCAGAGTTAGTATCAAATAGGCCATACTCTACATCGACAATTTCGAGGTTTTGAGATCTAAATCGATTAACCTCTTGTGTCATATCAGCGTAACCTTTACCCGTAACCAAAACTTGAACTTTTCTACCTTTTTTAAATACACCATCGTAGATTTGTTTATGGTCATTGGTAATGTGAATTTCAAAATCATCAAGATGGTAACCATAGTCCCGCATAATTTTTATTTCATCTTGAAACTCTGCTAACTCCAGTCCAGTTCTTATAATTTGTTCATCTCCCGTTTTCCTCCAAATACCAATAAATAAATCTTTCCCGCTTTTCATACCTCTACGACACTTATCCATTGGTTCTTTTTCTGAACTGTACAGTCCAGGCCGTATTTTCAAATCTTCAACTAGATTGCTAGCCATTCGTTCCAGTAGGGCTTGAGTAAAAGGAGCTAATATTACGATACCAGTTTGGTCACTAGGAAAAAAATATAAATAGGCTCTACTTACCTTATTGGTGCCACCATGGAAAACTCTAGTATCATTACCCGTACCAGCGCGATTTAAGCCAAATCCATAACCTCTGAACACATTGCTATTTTTCCAGAGGGCGTCTTTTTCTTTAATAAGTTCACCTCTACTGAGTGCTCTTGCGTAAGTGGCTAAATCACAAATAGTAGATTCCCAACCACCTGCAGGAAGTACATCGTCATAATCACTTAGTGGTGCATTAGAGTAAATTCCATCGTCTAAAACCTGATACCCATATCTGCTCTTTGCCCCGTTTGCCTCATCAAAATTCTTTAGACCTAATCGAACTGAGATATGCTTTTTCACCCAACTATCGTATCCAAAATGAATTTTAGAATCGATCATAGCACCTGCTAAGTTAAATCCATAGGAGGAATACAAATAATCTTTCCCAGGGTCAAAATCTAGAACTGATTTGTTAAATTGTGATACTGAACTTTTTGCATTGTATCCCCCATTAATCAATGGCGTGTATTTGTTATTATTTGCAAATTGCACAGTTTTGTTTTTGTAGGTTGTTACTTGAAAATCATCTTTTCCTCTTCCATAATGCTGTATTCCGCTACTATTGTTAAGCAAATTGCGTAAGGTGATATAGGCGTAGCGATCTTCGGTGAGCTTTTTCCCATTAATATCCTTAACCTCAACGCTGTTGGGCCAATAGGAGAGAAGTTGAGAGGGTCTGTCCGATAATTTCAACCTGCCTTCTTCTACCATTTGCATTGCTGCTACAGCTGTTACAGACTTCGATATAGATGCCCATTGTAATTTTGTGTTTAGTGTAAGTGGATGGTTTAAGTGCATTTTGCCATACGCTTTCATGTGAATTATTGAATCTCCTTTAAAAACACAAACCAGCGCTCCTGGTATATTTTGATTCAACATTTCCAACCGAATGCTTTCATCTGCTATAGGGTTTATTACCTCTTCACATTTAAAAGAATTGGTTTCATGATCGCTTTGCGGTAGTGTTCCTCCAGTGCTTGATCCACTTGTACCTGTACCTCCAGTACCTCCTGTATTTCCTTGTCCACTTGTGCCTGTGCCATCGTTTGGATTTCCACCTGTATTTGAACCATCGTTGCCCGAACCACCGGTATTTCCAGTGTCTGTAATTGTAGGGTCAGTAGTCTCCTCTGTAGCCCCCGTCCCTGCAGTACCTCCTGTAGTGCCTGGTTCAATATCAGTTTGTATAAGGCGTTGGGCACTTGGGTTTGCCGGGGTTGCAATCGAATTTCTTGAATTATAATATTTTCCCAACGCTATTGGATAGAATTCCAAGTCCTGTGGACCTTTACCTGGTATGGGCCGATACGCTTCAATATCTTCTGGTACATAAATTTGGGTAACTGTTTGGCTGTAACCAATGGGTCTATATCGAATAAAGAATCCATTGGGATGCTTGGTCCACCGCCCGGCTTCAAAACCTTCAACAATAGGTTCAATACCTGCACGCATGGCTATTTCTTCATATTCTTGATAATCACCAATGCCTTCATAAAGTTTTCTGCGTATTTCGTTTTCAGCGTCAAGAATACTTCTTATTGTCTCATTTTTACGAACAATTTTATTGATTTCAGAAGAGACATAACTTTCTAATGCTCCTTTGCTCAAACGAGCAATCTGTTTAGGTGTTAAAAGCTTAAGAGCGGTGATTTTAATAGGCCCTTTCATTTTTTGAAAATCTGTCTTTGCAATAATTGCCCAAAAAAGCAATTGCACTTCTTTTTGTGTAAGATTAGGTGATTTTTGATACCCTTCAATAATGGCTTCGAAAATATCTGCCATTGGACCCTTTAATTCAGCATAAAACCTACCACTACCGCTATGGGGTGTGTATGTTCCAGCTTTAATGCAGAACGATTGAAAATTTCCTTCATAGAATCCTGGAGTTAAATAGAAGCCTTTTTCCCAAGTATAAGGTTGATCGTGGATGTTTTTATAAACAGCGTCATTTCCAAAATTATCTTCAAGATATCTTGTTTTATCCACATCTTTAAAGGAAGTCGTTATTGGTTCTCTTTTTAACTTATCTACAGAAATTGTAGAAGCTACTGTATTTTTTACCTTTTTTATTTTATCAAGAATTTGTGCATTATTAGCTTGATAAAAAAATAGGAATGAGAAAAAAAATATTAAGGATTTAGCTTTCATTGTACGATTGTTTTGTTTCTCTTCTTTTTAGAAATAGTTTAGTAATTTTTTATACTTAAATTCAAAATTGTAATTCGCTCATGATCATTAACAAGACTATTATACATAGAAACAGGAGTGATTGAAGTTGATTTTCAAGAACTGATTCATTTTGATTTACTAATTTTTACCGATTTTAAAACTTTATTATTCAGCAGTATGTGTAACTGATACTTCCCCTTTTTAAGATGGTCTATACTCAAGTATATTTTATCCTCTTTATCTTGATTTTCAGCAATACGCTTCATTAATAAATTAGTTTTAACTATGATAAAAGTATATGGAAGAATTGCCCTTGAATACCAGATATGTTTCAAAGGTTAGAAGATATGTTTCAAGCGTTGAGAACTGCCTATTTACAAGGCTTTAGACTGAAACTCGTTTGGGGTATGGTGATAAATTTCCTTAAAGCACTTTATAAAGTATGAAGGAGTATTGAAGCCCACCTGATAGGCAACTTCCGAAATAGTGGCGTCGGATTTTAATAGTAGTTCCTTGGCAAGTTTTAATCGCTGTGAGCGGATAAACTCACTCGTAGTCATGTTTGTTATTGCTTTTAATTTTCTATGAAGCTGTGAGCGGCTTATTTGCATAAGCTTTGCAAATTGCTCACTCGTAAATTCCGGGTCGGTTATATTTTTATCTAATACAGATTGTAAGCGTTTTAAAAATTCCGCTTCGGTGGAAGTAATTGCCAGTTCAGGATTAATACTTAGAGTTTTACTAAAGTGTTTTTGAAGCTTTATTCGATTTTCTATCAGCTTTTCTACTTTAATTTTTAATCTCTCGGTATTAAAGGGCTTGGTAATATAGTCATCTGCGCCTGTCTTTAATCCTTCTATTTCATGTGCATTTTCACTTTTAGCTGTTAATAGAATTATGGGGACATGACTTGTCCTTTCGTCTTGCTTTAAGGTGTTACACAGACCTATTCCATCTTCTATGGGCATCATAACATCACTAATGATAAGATCTGGAATAATTTCAAATGCTTTTTCAATTCCTTGCTTCCCATTTACCGCTTCAATTATCTTATAGTTGTTTTTTAAAATGGACCTTAAATAGATTCTGATATCATCGTCATCTTCTACCACTAATAAAATGGGCTTATTTTTTACTACTTTTTTTTGAGATACTAAAGGCTGTTCTTTCTCAAGCTCCTCATCTTTAATTTCTTTTACTTTGGCGGAGATGGTAGCTATTTCTGCTGAATTAAAATAAATACGCTGCACCGGTAAGGTAACGGTGAACTGAATTTTGTCTGCATTCAGCATGTGTGCTACAATATTACCGTGAGAAAGTATGGCAAGTTCTTTCACCAATGCTAAGCCTATACCCGCACCATCATTTCTCCTATCGGATTGATAATATCTATTAAATAATTTTTGAAGGTCTTCTTTTGAATAAAGTACACCATTGTTGGTAACACTAATTACCAAATGATCTTTTTGAATGAGCGCTTCAAAACGAACAAAGCCTTGTTCTGGTGCATATTTTAGAGCATTAGAAAGCAAATTTAGCACAATCTTTTCAACAACATCTTTATCAAACCAAACACGATTGGTTTTTCCAATTGTACAGGTAAAATCTATTTGTTTTTTTTGGGCCTTGAACTTAAAAGGAGAAACAAGTTGTTTTAATATCAACTCGAGGTTATCTTGAGCGACTGAGAGTTTTAAATTACCTGTCTCTAATTTTGATATGTCCAAAATTTGATTGACCAAATTCAATAACCTTCCCGCATTCCGCTCTACCATTGTTAATGCTTCTCTGTCTTCCTTTTTTAAATTGGGTTTTGATAGTTGATTCTCTATTGGGCCGGAAATTAAGGTTAACGGTGTTCTGAACTCATGAGAAATGTTGGTGAACAATCTGTTTTTGAATTCATCCAGCTTTTTTAGTCGTTCAGCTTCCTTATGTTCAAAAGCTAATTCATTCTTTATTTGTAGACGCCATTGCAAGTATTTATAGAATAGAAATAAGCCTGTGATAATTAATAAACCATAAAAGACATATGCCAAGTTTGTAGCGTACCAAGGTTTTAAAATTGTAAAACTGTATGTGGCTGGTGTTTCGTTCCAAACATCATCGTAATTACTTGAAATTACTTGAAACTCGTAATCATTAGGTGGTAAATTGGTATACCTTACAAAATTTATGTTTTTAGATTCTTGCCAGTTTTCATCATAATTAACAAGTTTATATTTAAAATTATTTCTGTTTGGTGACGAAAAATGCAGGCTATTAAATGTAAAATTTACTGTGTTATCTGTATGTTTAAAACGCTCTGGTTTAAAAACCGATTGCAGTTCTTCATTCACTTCTACTTTTGATATTATGGTAGTAGCTAGTGAGGTATTTTGTTTAATATTTGCTGGGGTAAACCAATTAAGCCCTTTGGTGCCTCCAAAATAGAATAGATTGCGTTTTGAATCTTTTACACCCGATCTTGTTGCGAAATAAGGAGACTGTAAACCATCAAATTGATCATAATTTTCTACCTCTAAACTTTTGGTATTGAATTTTGTGATTCCTTGATTAGAGCTTAACCAGAGATTATCACCATCTGGCAAAATAGCACATATGGTCGATCCTGCTATTCCAAAAGATTTATCATATACTATTTTTTCTCTTGTGTTTGGGTTGAATTTAATTAACCCACTCGTATTGGTTGCTATCCAAACTGTATCTTCTAAATCTATATAAAGATATCTCGCTAGGCCTTCAAATTCAGGAAATCGTTGGATTTTATCGGAATCGGGATCAATTCTACAGAGTCCTTTGTATTTGGTTCCTATCCAAATTCCATTCTTACTATCTTCAGCAATTGAATAAATTAAATCACTTGTTATGGAATTTAAATTCTCTGAATCGTATCTGTATTGTTTAACAATACCTATTTCTGTATCAAATTGAATTAACCCGCTATCTGAGGTGGACAGCCACACTCTTTGTTTGGAATCCTGGAATATATCATATATATATCCTACATCTAAACGGGGTTCCGAATTGCTATTGAACGTAAGCATGTTTCCATCGGGTTTTAAAATCTGGATTTCGGGAGTTTCATTGGCGATCCACAAGTCTTTTCCAATAAATCTCAAATAAGCGATCTTATCGGAACTCAAGCCTGAATTTTGACTGCTATATACCCTTAAATTGGTTTTGGTGCTATCTAAATGTACAATACCATAATTATGTGTTCCCATCCACAACCCACCATTATGGTCAACATCCAAACTCTTAACTATACTTAGATTTATGTTGCTAGGCGTACGGTCGTTATTAAGTAAATTAAACTTGTGAAGTTTTTCGTCATAAAGGCATATCCCACCTCCGTCTGTACCTATCCAGATATTATTAGTTCTATCTTCATAAATTGCGGTAATACAATCATAAGGAATGGAATTAGGATTTTGCTTATTATACTTAAAATTTAGAATGGTTTCCTTGTTAAAATCAACCAGAAACACACCTTGGCCATAACTACCAATCCACAAACGGTCTTTACTGTCAAAAAACAGATTATGTACATATAAATTTTCTAGTAATGGATACTTTTGAAATCCTTTAAAAATTTCAAATTTATCTGATACAACATTATACTTAAATAGTTTGTTCAAATAGGTGCCTACAAAAATACCCTGTTTTTCAGAAGCAGCAATTACTGTTGTATGGCTCTCGTCTTCTATAGGTATATCATATGTGACATACTGATTATCTGGGCTAAATTTATAAACACCAGAGGTGGTAGCGGCCCATAGAAAATTCTGCGTTTCTGCAAATTCGTTTACATTTACGGGAACATCCTGCTTCTTTAGTAATTGTAAGGTATCTTTTGTGCTAGTATTTATTTTGAAGATGCCATTATTGGATGTTCCTATATAGAAATTAAGGTTCAGGTCTTGGTGAATGGTTTTGGGCAGGGGTATATTTGCTATAGTCGTAAACGTTTCTTCCCTAATGTTCAATTTTTCTATGCTTCGTTCTCCAGTAATGATCCACGTATTGAGTTCACGATCTGTGTATATTTTTTTGTCGTAAATGATTATATCACTTTCACTTACAAAGTTTTTAGGAAAAAATTTAACGGTTTTACCATCAAATTTACTCAAGCCGTTTACGCCAGCTATCCAGACAAAGCCAATGCTGTCCTGGGCGATCCCAAGAGCACCAGCTGGAAAATTTTCATTTTCGTCTAAAAATTGTTTAAAGTTATATGAGCTATCTCCTTGCGAGTATCCTAATAAGATATTTAGAATAAAGAATATAGGAAGTAACCGCATATATAATAGTGTAAATTAAAGCTTTAATTTACATTAAAGTTACGAAAACAATACCATTTCTACTTGCTATCCAGTCCTTGGTATTTTCTAGAGGATAGCTCTTATTGTCGAGACCATTTTCTCAGCACGGTCTCTTACTTGTGCTTCTGTCCAACCTATTTTCACCAGCGAAGAAACCGTACGTCCCATCCAGGCGTCACTTTTGGAAAAGTCGGTGTTGTTCAGATCCTGCATTTGAGCTTTTACTTCGGAAGAAAGAGTTCCTAAACTTTTCAGATCACGAAGGTGCTCCCAGCCATTAATGTAATGCCAGTTATTTTTAAACCAGTAAAAACAAGCATCCACGCCATTTGCTGAAAGTGCTTTATGCGCTTTTTCGGCTAATTCCTGTGTTGGCAAAAAGAAGTTTACAAAGCTGTAATTTTCTACACCGCCTTCAGGAACACGTCTAAAAGTGACCCCTTCTATAGTAGCCAACGCCTCCCTCATAATCGTGTAATTTCGCTCCTGGGTTTTAAGGATTCCATCTAATTTATCTAACTGCGCTAGCCCTACCGCAGCATTTAGTTCAGAAATTCTAAAATTGTAGCCTAAGAATGGGTGCGTTTCTGCCCCCCGGTCATTTCCTACATGGTCGTGTCCGTGATCATGGTAATGGTCTGCATTCAATTTATATGTTTCAGAATTGGTAATGATCCCCCCGCCTTCACCACAGGTAATGGTCTTTACATAATCGAACGAAAAACACCCCAGATCACCATAACTTCCCAGAGGTTTCCCGTCGTAAGAACCGCCAATAGCCTGGCAGGCATCTTCTAACAATAGTAAATCATGTTTGTCACAAATAGCTTTTAAAGCACCTAAATCTGCCATAGAGCCACACATATGAACGGGCATGATGCATTTGGTCTTTGGTGTAATCGCAGCTTCCACTGCAGCTGGATCTAAGGTTAAGGTATCGTCAATATCTACTAACACTGGAACTGCTCCTAACATCATAATGCTTTCAAAACTAGCTACAAATGTGAAGGTGGGCATAATCACTTCATCCCCGGCACCTATTCCTGCGGCGGCCAGAGCGATTGTTAAGGCAGAAGTACCGCTGGATACTAATTGACAATGCGCACTTTGCATACGCTCTGCAAAAGCAATTTCAAACTCCCTTGCTTTCCAGTGGTTGTTGCGCATACCATCAAAGCCATACCGCATAAGTACTCCGGTTTCCAATACATCGTTTACTTGTTTGCGCTCTTCTGAGCCAAAAATTTCAAATCCAGGCATAATTTTCTAAAATTCCAAATTAATAAATACCAATTCCTAAGCGAAAGCGGTTCTTATTATAAGATACTGGCAAAGGTAAAGGTTGCGCTTTGGGTATGCAATACTAAAATCAGATGTATAAGGTATGAACAACGAATGAAAGGCAGATAAGTATTCAATGCTACTTAAACAAGGTTACTTCTACATTTTCGGTTTCAATTTTAGAAAGCAATTTCAATTCGTTTTTCTGAAATAGAGAGTCCAATTCAGTTAGCGGTATGTCCAAGCTGGGTGGCTTATAATTGTTATAATCTACAAACTGAATTCCTTCCACAACTCTTGGATTGTAAGCCTCTCTAAACCGTATACCACCGCCATTTACAGCATAGCTATAGGCAAGATAATCTACATGAAAAGTGCTTTTATTTACCCAATACACAAAGGTGTCCTCAAAATCGGTGCCGCCTCCTTCTTCGCTAAAGGTCACCCCTATTTCATAATATTCTTTGTCTTTAATTACTGCTTCTCCAAGCAGTTCTTTATTTGCTGCAGCAGCGTTTAACCCATATGGTAATTGTGCAAAATAATGAACCGAGTTTACACTTTCAGCATATTTATTGGCGGTAGTATCTGCAAGTTGCTGAAGCGAATCGTTTACAAAACGTGAAAATCCTTTATTGTTTATAACATCCCGTACACTCCCTGTAGAATCTATAAAATTTCTTTCGTATTGAAAGTTACCACCTTGCCGGGTACTTTTATACTTTACTTTTCTGAAAACAAACTCAATTGCTGCATCATCGCAATTACCTTTACACGCTTCTGCAATTGCTTTATCAATAATACCATTGGCGGTTATTGCTTCTCTTTCATTACAAGCAACAAAAAGGATTGACAGCAGTAAAATGTAATAAATTTTCATACGTTATATTTGTAACAAAGGTACGCAATAGGTCACTTATTTTCTGTGAACCTTTCAAAATAAGTTATGATGAAAAAAATAGTTTTACTGATTTTACTTACTGTTATTTCAGCGTCGGTTTTTGCTCAAAACAAAAAAAATGTGCTGGCACTCACCAAGCTTCAGGATTATTACAATGCAGGTAAAAACGATTCTATCCATGGCATGCTTAGCGAGTCTTTTCAGCAAAAAGTAAGCCCTGCGGCAATGCATCAATTGCTTTCAACGTTTCAGAAAAACTTCGGAAACTTTACCTCTTTTAGTTTTGTAGAAGGTCAGGATGGTAGAGATACTTTTATAGGAACTTTTGAGAATGGACGACAAAACATAGCTGTTTATGTAAATGAACATAATAAAGTGGCCGGATTACTTTTTAAACCTATTGAAAGTGATGAACCCGCCAAATTTGAAAGAAACAGCACAAAACTACAACTTCCCTTTGATGGTGAATGGATGACCTATTGGGGAGGTACCGAAAAAAGACAAAACTACCACGTCACCACAAGAGTGCAACAAGGTGCTTTCGACTTCCTTAAATTAGGGAAAAATAATCGCTCCTACCAACGCAGTGGAACAAGGAACGAAGATTATTACGCTTTTGGACAACCGCTGTACGCAGTTTGTGATGCTGTAGTGCATGAAGTAAACACTGGGGTTGAAGACAACCGACCCGCAATAATGAACCCATCTCAGCCTCTTGGAAACAGTATTATGCTTAAGACTGCAAATAACGAATACATTATCTATGCACATCTGGAACAAGGAACTATAGCCGTTAAAGCCGGCGATACAGTAAAAAAAGGACAATACCTGGGCAACTGTGGTAATTCAGGGAACTCCAGTGAGGCGCATTTGCATTTACACATCCAGGATGGCCCCAACCTAATGACAGCCGCAGGAGCCAGATGCTTTTTTGAAGAAGTGATGGTGAATGGTGAGTTAAAGCAGGACTACAGTCCTGTGAAGTATGACAGGGTTTCGGCACCTGAAAATTAAAAAACCCATTAAGTCCTTCATCCCCTGCCCTTCTCCTGCTGATAAGAGAGTCCTAAATTTAAAGCACACCATTCGTACTTCATACATCTAAAATTGTACTTTTGTAAGCTTATGAGTCTTCAGAAAAACGTTAAAATAAAAAATAAGAAAGCTAAGTTTACCTACGAGCTGTTAGATACCTATACAGCTGGGATTGTTCTGGCAGGTACAGAGATTAAAGCCATAAGGGAAGGAAAAGCCAGCATTGCCGAAAGTTTTTGTGAGTTTAATGATCATGGGGAATTATTCGTAATTAATATGACGGTACAGGAATACTCCCACGCCACGCACTTTAACCACAACCCAAAGAGCGAACGTAAATTACTCCTCAATAAAAATGAGCTAAAAAAACTGGAGAAAGAAGTCCGAAACAGTGGATTGACTATTGTTCCCTTGTTGCTTTTTACAAACGATAGAGGGCTGGCAAAATTAAAAATCTCCTTAGCCCGCGGTAAAAAACAATTCGACAAAAGGGAAGCCATTAAAGACCGTGACAGCAAGCGAAACCTAAGCCGAATTAAAAAAGCATTTAACAATTAGATGCTAGCTATATCATGTAAGGTAGATGAATCAAACGATTTTTCAAATCAGCAAAATGGATTGCCCTTCGGAAGAAAACTTAATCCGAATAAAACTAGAGGGCATTGCCAGCATTGCACATCTGGAATTTGATATTCCCAACCGTACACTAGCAGTATTTCACAAAGGGGAAACCCAGGAGATTGAAAACGCCATACACGATCTGAAGTTAGACGGTAAAAAAATCACCACAGAAAAAGCCACCCAGACACATTTTAAAGAAGACACCAACCAAAAAAAATTACTCTGGGCTGTCCTGATTATAAATTTTAGTTTTTTTATTATTGAAATGACTACTGGAATCATTTCAAAATCTATGGGGTTAGTGGCAGACAGTCTGGATATGCTCGCCGACAGCTTTGTGTATGGAATTAGTTTAATCGCCGTTGGTGGAACTATAGTAAAAAAGAAGAAAGTTGCGAAAATTGCGGGCTATTTTCAATTACTACTAGCGTGTATTGGTTTTATAGAAGTTTTACGACGATTTTTTGGAGCAGAAAAAATACCGGATTTTTCAACTATGATTATCGTTTCATTTTTTGCATTAATAGCAAACGGGCTGTGTTTATATCTGCTTCAAAAATCTAAACGAAAGGAAGATGCGCATATAAAAGCAAGCATGATATTTACTTCCAATGACGTTATAATAAATCTGGGGATAATAATTGCAGGAGTTTTGGTGCACTGGTTGCATTCCAGCACACCCGATTTAATAATTGGAAGTATTGTTTTTGTGCTGGTTGTGCAAGGTGCCATCAGGATCTTAAAATTGAGTTCTTAACTAAAACTGAGTGAAATTTAAATAATAAAGTAACAGACACAATTAACCTTCGTCTCTATTCAAAACTACTAACAGGTATGAACAAATTTTTCCTCCTTCTCCTTTTTTTGACAAGCGCAGTTTCACAAGCCCAGATCGTTGGTAAAATAACCGATACCAAAGGTGAGCCACTGGCCTTTGTAAATATTTATCTGGAGGAAAGCTATGTGGGGACAACCTCTAACGATGAAGGAAATTACGAACTTAACGTTACTGAATCTGGCGACTATACTATAATCTATCAGTTTTTAGGTTTTAAAACGGTTAAGAAAGAAGTTTCCATTAGCTCTTTTCCACATATTATGAATGTTTCTTTAGCTGAAGAATCTGTTAGCCTGGATGAGGTGGTGATAGATGCTTCCGAAGACCCTGCATACCGGATTATTAGAGAAGCCATTGCAAAGCGAAAAATTAACCTCGATAAAATTTCAGAATACAAAGCAGATTTTTACTCAAGAGGGCTGTGGCGTGTAGAAGACCTACCCGAAAAAATTCTTGGGCAGGAAGTAGGCGACCTCGACGGACAACTGGATTCAACAAGAACCGGAATTATTTATCTCTCTGAAACTATAAGTGAAATTGCTTTTCAAAAACCAGACGATTTCAAAGAAAAAATTATTGCAAGTAAAGTGAGTGGAAATGATAATGGTTTCAGCTTTAATAGTGCGCAGGATGCTAATTTTTCATTTTATGAAAACACTACGGACATAAATGCCTCTATAGTTTCTCCCATTGCTGAAAGTGCGCTTTCTTATTACCGCTACAAACTGGACGGTGTTTTTTATGAAGGGTCTAAACTCATCAATAAAATTAAAGTAACTCCCAAGCGTCCTAAAGACCGGGTATGGGAAGGTTTTATCTATATTGTAGAAGACGACTGGCAGCTTTATGGGGTAGAGCTTACTACAACGGGAGCCGCGATACAGGTACCTATGGTAACACATCTGCTCTTTAAACAAAACTTTAAGTACGACCCGGAAAAAGATTTCTGGGTAAAACTATCACAAACCATCGATTTTGGGTTTAGCTTTATTGGTTTTAAAGGGGACGGTAGGTTTATTGCCGTATACAGTAACTACGACTTTGATCCAGATTTTAATAAAAAATCCTTTACCAATGAGGTCCTTTCTTTTGAGCCAGAAGCCAACAAAAAAGACAGTCTGTTCTGGAGAGGTACCCGCCCTGTCCCGCTAACCGATGAGGAACTCAATGATTACATTAAAAAAGACAGCATCCAGACCCTTCGGAAATCTGAAACCTATTTAGATTCTATTGATGGAGTGAGCAATGCATTTAAAATTTTAGACCCAATTACTGGCTATTCCTATAAAAATAGCTACGATAAATGGCAATTGAGCTACAATGGTCCTTTCCCAAAAATAAATTTTAATACCGTACAAGGCTGGAACGGTGGCGCAGGCCTTTCCTATTTTAGCTGGAAAGATGACAACCGTACCAATTGGTTTGCCGCAAACCTGAATGCTACCTATGGAATTGCTGAAGACAGACTTCGCTTTACAGGAAATATAACCAGAAATTTTAACCGTACTAACAGATTACGATTAGGTTTATATGGAGGAAGTCGGGTACAGCAATTTAACGGGGCACAGCCAATTTCAGAATTAGTGAATACGGTATCTTCCCTCTTTTTTGAACGGAATTATATGAAAGTGTACGACCTCACATTTGCGGGTGCGACGTATAGTCAAGAATTATTTAACGGATTGCGATTGTTTACAAATTTCAGTTACCAGGAACGAAAACCATTATTTAATAACACAGACTATGTAACGCTCCCTAACGATGATGTAGATTATACCTCCAACAATCCGCTAGATGCACAGGACTTTACAAATGCTGGGGTGGTGGAACATTCTATTTTTAAAAGTTCGCTGACGGCAGATATCACCTTCGGCCAAAAATATATGACCTATCCCGATGGAAAATATAATTTAGGAAACGAAAAATATCCTGCGCTTTCGGTAACTTTTGAAAATGGCTTGGGTGGCTCCATAGACGGATACGACTATAGCCAGTTAAGTGCACGGCTCTCACAGCGTGTAAATACAGGTAATAAAGGGGAGTTTGTATGCAATTTAAAAGGTGGAACTTTTTTTAACGGAGATGATATTAGCTTTGTAGATTACCAGCATTTTAATGGTAACCAGACACGCATTGGGACGTCAGGAAACTATACCAATGTATTCAATTTACTGCCTTATTACGATCTAAGCACCAATCAGAGTTATTTTGAAGGACATCTGGAACATGATTTTAAAGGCTGGATCTTAGGAAAGATACCAGGAATCAATCAGTTAAATTTCAACCTGGTTGCTGGTGCACATCTTTTAAGCATTGATGGCAATAAGCCGTATCAGGAAGTTTCGATTGGAATAGATAATCTGGGTTGGGGGAAATTCAGGTTTCTTCGGTTAGACTATGTGAAATCGTTTTACAACGGCGGAACCGATGGCGCGTTCGTGTTTGGGCTGAAATTTCTGAATTTTATTGATTAGAAAAGAGAAGAAAGAGAAAAGATTAATTTTTCTTTAATTCTTATCTTCCAACAAAGGTACAAACCTGAATTCGCCGAACTCTTCTTTTTCAAAGTTGGTAGGAGATGTTCTTGTAAAAACAGTCATTATTTGAACTTTTTCTCCTACAGGAATTACCAGCTTGCCTCCTACTTTCAATTGAGACAGTAAAGGTTTGGGAACAAAAGGAGCTCCTGCAGTAACAATAATTCCGTCAAACGGAGCAGCTTCTGGCAAGCCTTTATAGCCATCTCCGAAGATTAGTTTTTTTGGTCGGTAGCCCAATTTTGGAAGAAATCGTTTCGTAATTTTAAACAGTTCGTTTTGTCGTTCAATAGAATACACCTGGGTTCCCATTTCCAGCAAAACAGCAGTTTGATAGCCACTTCCCGTACCAATTTCAAGGACGGTGTCACCCTTTTTAACTTCCAACAATTCTGTTTGCCTGGCTACGGTGTAAGGTTGTGAGATGGTTTGATCTGCTGCAATGGGAAATGCTTTGTCTACATAGGCGTGATCCAGAAAGCTGGAGTCCATAAATAAATGCCTTGGGATTTTATTTACAGCTGCCAACACTTCTGTATTCACTATTCCCTTTTTTTGAAGAGTTTTTACCAGCTTTTTACGAAGTCCCTGATGTATAAAAGTGTCTTTCATTATCACAAATTACGGAAACAATAATGCAACTCGCAAGAACTGTTTTTTTAAATTTATTTGAGTCTGGTATGACTTTGGCGTTGTTCAAAATCTAAGTATCTTTCAACGCTATATTTTTACCTATGAAATCTGTTTTTCTTCTTCTTTTTGTCTTCAGTTTTGGTGTATGCCAGTCACAGGAATTTACCCGTGCGGACACCCTTCGCGGAAGTATTACCCCAGAACGCGCCTGGTGGGATGTGTTGTATTATGACCTTGATGTGGAGGTTTCACCCGAAGATAAATTTATAAAAGGAAGTACTACCATTACTTACAAAGTTTTGGACAAGCCACAGCGAATGCAGCTAGATTTACAAGCGCCCATGACAATTGATAAAATTGTTCAGGATGGGGAAGAAGTATCGTTTACATCAGAAGGAGCTGCTCATTTTGTTACCCTTCAGCAAAAACAGAAAAAAGGAAAAGAACGTGCTGTTACCATTTATTTTTCAGGAAAACCACGAGAAGCCAAAAACGCACCCTGGGATGGTGGCTGGTCCTGGAAAAAAGATAACAACGACACCCATTTTATCGCTACCAGTAACCAAGGGATTGGTGCCAGTATCTGGTGGCCCAATAAAGACCATGCGTATGACGAACCCGACAACGGAGCTACAGTTAAAATTACAGCACCAAAAGAGTTGGTTTCTGTCGCTAACGGACGTATGACCAAGCGCATTGAAAACGAAGAAACCACTACCTACGAGTGGAAGGTTGTGAATCCAATTAATAATTATGGGATCAATATTAATATTGGAGACTATGTAAACTTCAATGAAAAATACGAAGGGTTACAAGGTTCTCTGGACCTGGATTACTGGGTACTTCGTGATAATCTTGAAAAAGCAAAAGAGCAGTTTAAACAAGCTCCAAAAATGATGCAGGCGTTCGAACATTGGTTTGGTCCCTACCCTTTTTATGAAGATAGTTTTAAGCTTGTGGAAGTGCCGTATCTGGGAATGGAGCACCAAAGCAGCGTTACCTATGGTAACAAGTATGAAAACGGCTATTTAGGTCGTGATCTAAGTGGGACCGGCTGGGGACTGAAATTTGACTTTATTATTATTCACGAAGCGGGACACGAGTGGTTTGCCAACAACATTACCCATAAAGACGTTGCTGATATGTGGATACACGAAGGGTTTACTGCGTATTCTGAAAGTTTGTATCTAGACTATCACTTTGGAAAAGAAGCCGCAGCAGACTATGTAATTGGCACCAGAAGAAGTATTCAAAATGATCGCCCGCTCATTGGAATCTATAATGTACACCAGGAAGGAAGCAGCGATATGTATTACAAGGGGGCAAATATTTTGCACACCCTTCGAACCTGGATCGACGATGATAAAAAATGGCGTGAAATTTTAACAGGATTAAACACACATTTTCGCCATCAAACCATTACCAGCAATCAACTGGAAAACTACATTGCTAAGCAATCCGGATTAGATCTAAAAGCATTCTGGGAGCAGTATTTACGAACCACCAAAGTCCCGAAATTAGTATACAAAGTGAATGGAAACTCAATGGAATACAGGTATGAAAATGTTGTTGAAGGGTTTAGTATGCCGCTTACAGTTGTAGTAAACGGTGAAAAACAACAATTAAAACCAACAACTAATTGGCAAACAGTTTCTACTGCTACTCCAATAAATAATGTTTCCTTGCAGAGAGATTTTTATGTAGAAGCGGTAAAAAAGAACTAGCCTTATAGTTTCTTAGCCTCATTCCAATACACATCCATCTCAGCAAGGGTCATATCTTTCATAGCTTTTCCTTGCTCTTTTGCTTTGCCTTCTAAATACTGAAAGCGTTTGATAAACTTTTTATTGGTACGTTCCAGGGCATTTTCAGGATCTACTTTCAGGAAACGGGCGTAGTTGATCATAGAGAACAGCACATCACCGAATTCTTGTTCTATTTTTTCCTGGTTATTTTCGGAAACCTCGTGTTGTAGTTCAGCAAGTTCTTCCTGTAGTTTTTCAAAAACCTGCTGAGGTTCTTCCCAATCAAATCCCACTCCCGCTACTTTGTCCTGTATTCTATTCGCTTTTACCAACGCCGGCAATGATCTTGGGACTCCTTCCAACACACTTTTTTTGCCTTCTTTCAGCTTTAAGTTTTCCCAGTTTTGCTTTACTTCTTCTTCGTCAGCCACCTTAATATCGCCATAAATATGCGGGTGGCGGGAAATAAGTTTGTCGCAGATTTCATTGGCAACGTCGGCCATATCGAAGTCGTTGGTTTCACTCCCTATTTTGGCATAAAAAACAATGTGGAGCAGTAAATCCCCCAGTTCTTTTTTAACTTCATCCAGGTCATTTTCAAGAATAGCGTCCCCCAGCTCATAGGTTTCTTCTATGGTTAAATGCCGGAGTGTTTCCATAGTTTGCTTACGGTCCCATGGGCATTGTTCACGGAGTTCATCCATAATAGTAAGGAGACGGTCGTATGCGGCGAGTTGTTTTTTTCTTGAATTCATATAGGGTAAAAATAAAAATTCATCTGCTACGATGTAACAAATGAATTTTTAGTTATGAAAATTGTATTAACTAAAGACTACTCTTCTTCAGAAGATATAGCTTCTTTATCATTAGTTTCTTCTTCTTCTTCAGAAAAATCTGTCACCCCGTTTTTTTGAAGTAAGTTATACCATTGCACTACTTTTTTAATGTCGCTTGGGTATACTCTGTCTTCATCGTAATCCGGGAGCACTTCGAAGAAAAATTCTTCTAGTTCTACTTTGGGTACCTTATGATTAATGGTTTGCCCACCGTTTTCCTTTTCTGAAATTTTCTTAAAAACTTCTCGTAGTGGTAACTCTTCAGTCAAGGTATAAATGGCGATTTCGCTCAACAAACTCACATTGTCACGAGCACCAACGCTTATCTTTTTCCCGTCTATAAGTGACTCGGCTAAGAAGCCGTTACGGGTTTGCGTTTTTAATTTGTATAGTCCTGGCTTGCCAGAAATTGAAAGGATTTTTTCTAAACTCATAAATCTTGGTATGCTATTTTTTTATGTAAGGTTGCAAAGATGCAGGGTTTGGACTTTTTGTGCAAGAATGTTAACGTTTCTTTTTTGCCATCGGAAATTTCATACGATAAGCGACATCTGTTTTTCCTTTTGAAATATTTGTCAACTTGCTTTTAAGTAAACGCTTTTTTAGGACTGAAAGTTTATCTGTAAACAAAATTCCTTCAATATGATCGTATTCGTGTTGGATGATGCGCGCTATAAGTCCGTCGTATGTTTCAGTTTGTTTCTCCAGATTTTCATCCTGATACTCAATCGTAATTTTTGGTTTTCTGAAAACGTCTTCATTGATATTTGGAATACTCAAACACCCCTCATTAAAAACCCATTCGTCACCTTCTTCCTCAACGATCTTCGCATTAATAAACACTTTTTTAAAGTTGGCGCAAGCGTCGCGTTCTTCTTCGGTAAGCTCTTCATCGTCTCCAAACGGAGAAGCATCCACTATAAATAAACGAATAGCCAAGCCAACCTGTGGTGCCGCTAAGCCTATACCCCGCGCACCATACATTGTTTCAAACATATTTTCAATAAGCGCATCCAGCTTAGGATAATCTTCACTAATGGCAGTTGCTTTTTTTCTTAACACGGGATCGCCGTAGGCTACAATTGGGAGTATCATTTAAAATTTTTAAGATTTAAGGTCTAAGGTATTATTAAAATTATTTATTACCTCGATTTAGGTTTTTTTCTGTTGTTTTCTTGATGTGATAAAGATTTTGGTAAATTTCATTAAATACCTAATCCTACTTATAAAGTTCAAGGCTGTGTCTAATCAAATTAAACATTATGCCTTAAAACCTTACGCATTATAAAGATATTGTTGAAGAATAATCGTTGCACTAATTTCATCCAGCAGTGCTTTATTCCTTCGTTGTTTCTTTTTTAGGCCGCTGTCTATCATGGTCTGAAAGGCCATTTTACTTGTATACCGTTCGTCTACACGTTTTACGGGCATGGCAGGAAATTCTTTTGCAAATACCTCTAAAAATTTCTTGATCTCAGTTTCTACATCGCTTGCTGCACCGTCTTTTTGTGTGGGTTCTCCAACTAAAACAAGTTCCACCTTTTCGTTTTCAAAGTACTTTTTCAAATAATCGATCAACGTTGGTGTCGCCACTGTGTCCAACCCTGAAGCTATTAACTGCAACTCGTCTGTTACAGCGATACCCGTTCGTTTGGTTCCAAAGTCAATTGCTAAGATGCGTGCCATATTCGGGTGCAAAAATAAGGGTTTTATTTTAGAATAAAGACCCGCCCGTACCGAAAAGGCACGTTCGGGCAGGCCGCTGCACTCAAATAGGAAAGACCCATTGCTGAAAGCAATAATTATAAAAAATAAAGTTTCACAAGGAAAGGTAGCTGCATATTTTATTGCATAGTGTGGCAAACAAATTTTAAATAAAATGTATCGAAGCTATTTGTATTTCTGAAGCACCTGTAATACGTCTCCGCGCTTTATTTTTCCAGTTTCGGTATACGCAAAACGAGAAAGGCGGTATACTTTTCTGGGGCGTTCGTAAGGCTCTAAAATTTCAAAAGCCTGTTTAAAATCCGGGGTGTCATTTTCACTGCCTTCGTAAATTAAAATAATTCGTTCTCCGAATTGCTCGTCCTTTTCTGAAGCTATAATGAAGGGCAATTGAATAGCATCTGAAAGCTTCGCTTCCACATGTTCGGGAAACAGTTTTACACCCCCGCTGTTAATCACATTGTCCCACCTGCCCTGCCATACAAAAGAGCTAGGCGATTTTAACTCGACCAGATCATTTGTCACGACAATTTCTTCTGAAATTTTAGGCGCGTGAATGAGCAAGCAACCGCGATCGTCCTGCGAAAATTTCACATCCGGCAAGGCGCTGTACGCTTCGCTTTTGGCAAAGCCATTTATGCGTCTTACCGCAATATGAGTAATGGTTTCTGTCATTCCGTAGGTAGCAAAAGCCTCTACATCTATGTCCTGTAATTGAGCTTCTAGCGTTGTTGAAATAGCCCCTCCACCAATGATCACCTTTTTTACCTTAGGTAATGCAGCTAAGGAATGTGCTACCTGATAGGGCACCATCGCCACAAAATCATAGTCGTTATCATATTCTACCAAAGCATCTTTCGCAGGTTGTACTACGTGTAAATCCCACCCTAAAACCATTGCCCGCACCACCATCATTTTTCCCGCGATAAAATCGGCCGGAATACATAATAAGGCTTTGGTACCGCTTCCTGTTTTAAAATAGGCTCCGGTTGCTTTGGCGCTGTTTACCATTTGCTGTTTCGTAAGCACTATTTTTTTTGGCTTTCCTGTAGAGCCTGAAGTTTTTACAACTACCTCTTCGGTAAAATCCAACCACTTTTCAATAAATTGGGCAACGCTCACTTCTTGTTCGTTTCCTTCATGTAAAAGGTCATCGGTAAAGTTCAATACTTCTTCAGGGGAAGAAAAATCGAGGCCGTTGAGCTTGAAGGCAGGATGAAGTGTGAGTGAGGTTGGTTTCAAAATACGTTTGTTTAGTTCAATTCTGCGGGTGCTTCTGGAGGGGGTGTCACGGTTCCGAAGAGCTTCTCACCCCAGCCCGTCCATTTATAACGCCACGCCATGATTCCTAAAAATATGGGATACATTACAACTACAGGTAGCAAAATATCGAACCCTGCAGAGGGTTCTGAAACATCTTTTAAAATAGAGTTCGTCTGGAATACGGTCCAGTCTGCCGTAACCAATAATGCACCTACCAGATTGTTTCCTGCGTGAAAACCTAAGGCAAGTTCCATCCCTTCATCCATTAAAGTCATAATGCCTAATAAGAAACCTGTCCCAATGTAATAGACCATTATCAAAGGGCCAATCTTGGTCACCTCAGGGTTTAAAAAATGCATTGATCCAAATATTACTGAAGTGACAATTAAGGGCATCCATTTATTCTTAGCCATGATCCCAATACCCTGCATTAAATAACCACGGAATAAATATTCTTCAAAACTTGTTTGAAAAGGTATAAAGACAATACAAATTAAAGCCAGAATTAAAAATGGAGCTGCTTCAAATTGAAGTACATAATCTTGCGGATTGTAATAATAATCTAAAGAAACAGAACCTATTAAAAATACTGAAATAAGTCCAAATCCGAAAAAGAATCTCCCCCAATCTACTTTTTTTCTGGAGGTGGTAACCGTTTTAATTGGTTGTTGGTGGACAAATTTAATCCACAGAAAGAGTAATCCTAGAAAAATGGCAAATGGAAATAAATTTTCAAAGAAAAACTGATTAGAGCTCTTCTGTTCTAATTGATCTTTCATGAATTCATTCACATCAATTCCCAGTAATTCTATAACCAGATAATTAGCCATCATAAGACCTAAAAATCCAAGTAATGGAAGCATATAACGCCACCAGTCATGTAAGTAATTGAACGCTTGTTTTATGTACATAGGTTGGGGTAAATAGTAAATTAGTTGTAAAGAAAAGTATTAATTAGTACTGGGAGGGAATTTACAAAAGTTCTTTTAGATGGGCGGTGTCCCAGTTTTGGTTTTTGTTATAACGAAGGGTTCCATCGATAACCTGCAAAGGTGATACCACATTATTTGTAAATAAACTTCCTGTTCCAAGTCCTTGTGGTACTATACACTTTTTAGTCGCTGTGTACTGTGCTATAGCATTTAATCCAATATTGCTCTCTAGTGCCGAAGTGATCCACCAGCCAACTCCTTGCGATGTCGTCAATCTTATCCACTCATCACTACCCTGAAAACCCCCTACCAGCGTAGGTTTTAGAATTATAAATTGTGGTTGTATAGTATCTAAGAGCTTTCTTTTTTCTTCTGGAGTACCTATACCTATGAGTTCTTCGTCTAACGCAATAGGCAAAGGGGTTTCTTCGCAGAGTTGAGCCATTTCCTGCCATTGCCCTTTTCTAATGGGTTGCTCTATAGAATGTAATTGTAAATCTGAAAGGGTTTTTAATTTTTCCAAAGCCTCAGAGGACGTAAAAGCTCCGTTCGCATCTACCCGAAGCTCAATTTCTGAAGGGGAGAATTCTTTGCGGATACTTTTCAGTAAAGAAATTTCAGTTTGAAAATCAATAGCGCCAATTTTCATCTTAATACAACTGAAGCCAGCTTTAAGTTTTTCTGAAATTTGCTGCTTCATAAAAGTTTTATCGCCCATCCATACTAAACCATTAATGGATATTGCTGTTGTTCCTTGAAAAAATTCTGAGGGAAAAATCTGAAACGGGTCTTCAGCATAAAACGATTTAAAAGCGGTTTCTATTCCAATTTTTAAGGCGGGAAATTCGGTTAATGCATTCAGAAGCACTTCTTCTCCCAACTGAATATTATCGCAAACCCATTGAAGTTTTTCTTCAAAATCTGGTCTGTCATCAACGCTTAAACCACGAAACATGCCACATTCACCTATGCCCCATTTTTCATCTTTTTCAATTCTCAAAAACCATGTTTCTTTTGTTTGTAGGGTTCCGCGGGAAGTTCCCGCAGGTTTTTTGAACGTAAGGGTGTGCTTTTTAAAGGTTGCTTTCATGGAGTTTTAAATGTACAGCAAAAGAAATTACAATTCCACCCTCAAAGGTTCTCGTTAAAATACAGAACTAGCTCTAATGGGCACTAACGTTTCTTATAATTCTATGCTTTCGCCAATATTTAGTAACATTAAGTCTTTTTCGGCTGCGTAAAATTTCTTTTTGGCGTCGTCATGGTCAATTTCAATATACCCAAACGTATCGTAATGAACACCTAATACTTTATCACACTCTATAAAATCGCATGCGATAATGGCGTCATCCACACCCATGGTAAAATTATCGCCAATGGGAAGAATGGCAAGGTCCAGTTTTGTATGGAGAGGAATTAGTTTCATGTCCATAGTGAGTGCTGTGTCTCCAGCAATGTAGATGTTCTTATGTTCCCCTTCAATTACAAATCCGCCAGGTTGCCCGCCGTAACTACCGTCTGGAAAAGAACTTGTGTGTATAGCATTTACATACTTTACCTTACCAAAATCGAAATCCCAGGATCCTCCGTGGTTCATTGGATGTACTTCAATTCCTTTAGCTTCGTAGTGGTTGGCAATCTCATAATTGCTCACTATGGTGGCTCCTGTGTTTTTAGCAATGGCTTCGGCATCTAAGATATGATCCTGATGTGCATGTGTAAGCAGAATATAATCTGCTTTTAAATCCATAATATCAACTTTGTCTTTTGAGAGTTCATTGCCGGTTATAAAGGGGTCAACAATTATATGTTTTCCTCCTATTTGAAGTGCGAGTGAATTTTGCCCGTAGAATGTAATTTTCATTGTATATAGTTTTCTTTAAAAATAGGATTCCTATTACTTTTTTCTGTTAAAGAAATTAAAAATTACACTGCATACAGTTCCACCACAAAAAACAACACAGCAAATAAGAAGGTGCTCAATGCAACTTTCTTAAGTTCTGGATCTAATAAGGGTGGTGACTGATTCCTGAATACCATCATCACATTAAGGAACAAAGGAATAAAAGCTACCAAAGGCAGATAGTGTTGCCATGAAGTCCCTTTAAAAAAAGAGTATCCCAAAGCGCATACAAATGCAACAATAATAAGTATGGCATGGTATAATTTTACAGGTTTTTCTCCAAGAACAACTGCTAATGTATTTTTATTCACTTTTGCGTCTGCTAGGCGATCCCTCATATTATTTAAATTCAAAACAGCTGCACTTAATAGGCCAATGGTAGTTGCGGGTAAGATTATTAATTCTGAAAGCTGTTGCGTAAACAGGAAATAACATCCCATAACGCCTACCAACCCAAAAAACAGAAAAACAAAAACATCGCCCATCGCCCGGTAGCCATAGGCTTTTTTACCTACGGTATAGGTGACTGCAGCAACAACAGCAGCAATTCCTAAATTAAAGAAAATGACAGAAAGTATAAAGTTCTTATTTCCAAAGGCTATAAAAATGAGCAGGCTTGCCAGAAACAATGTAAGGATCGTGGTTACGATCATCCCGTATTTTAATTCTTTAGCAGTAAGCAGGCCACTTTGCATGGCTCGTGCAGGCCCAACTCTATCGGCATTATCGGTTCCTTTTACGCCATCGCCATAGTCATTGGCAAAATTTGATAAAACCTGAAAGCCTAGGGTTGTCAATAAAGCTAGTACCAGTATTGGGACAGAAAAGGCTCCAGCTTTAGCGGCAGCTCCACCGGCTACCAATATTCCAGAAATGGAAAGTGGAAGTGTTCGCAAACGAGCTGCAGAAATCCAGGCGCGGACTTTAGTCATATAAGGGTTGTTTTAACAGCCCAAAAGTACATTAAAAAAGAAAAAGCCACCTAAAAAAGATGGCTTTAAAGATTCCTAATTTTTGTAAATCTCTATTTAACAATGAGTCTTTTCGCTACTCCATCCTCATTGGAAACCACATAAATACCTGCTGTAAAACCTTGTACTGAAAGACTTGCTGCATTATTATATTCTTGGATCACCCTCCCTGTAACATCGTAGATAGTATAATTTCCTGGTTTACTTACATAAACAGTTGCACTCGCAGGATTAGGATACATACTGAAATTACCATTCCCGGCAACTTCAAAGTCCGCTACACCCAATAAAATATCATTATCAAGAGCATAGATACTTAGTGTTCCACTTACTTCATTTGCAACAATAATAAGACCTGTTTCGGTTGGACTGTCCTCAAAAGGCACATATACAAGTCCTTCTGGTCCCAGATCACCAGCTTCATCTCCCCCGGCAATAGCATCCCGGTTATTCAAATATTGCAAAAATACCGGATGTACTGGGTCTGAAATATTATACACCATCACCCCTCCTATTCTCTCTAATAAGATAAATGCATACTGTTCTCCGTTAATTTCCTGAACCAATACACCCTCTGGCTCTGGTCCTTTATTGTCACTTCGGTTTTTAAAGCTGTTGTTGCTGTTACTTGCATTAAAAATAGAACCGTAAGTAGGATCGTTTGCGGTGATTACTTCAAAATCATTACCACTATCATATACCAGTACTCCTGTTGCTGCTTCAAAAATTGAAAAAGAACGGCCACCGAACACATGGATTTCATCAAAATCTCCGTCCCCATCTATATCTCCCGATGCATTTGTAGTGGCAATTTGAGAAAGATTGCTGTCCAATTCTAAAATATCAATGTTTGAAAATACTGATGGATCGAGGATGTAATCGCTATCATCAATTTTTCTCTCCTCTTCCAGACCACCATATTCTCTGGCATCACCTTCATTTGCAGTAACAATATAATCTGTTCCGTTTACTGAATAAAAACTAATAGCATCTGGCATGTACATCCCTTTAATGGGCCAGGTAGCGTCAAAAATAAAATCGGTTTCGTCACTTGCATCCAGTGAATTTCTAGCTAAGCTATGGTCTTTTAAACCGAAAGGAATAACTTCGGTAATTTCAGCATTTACAATATCAATAATTGCATAGGCATTATTTTCCTGCAAGGTAACATACGCCATTTGGGAATCTGCCGAAACTGCTATATACTCAGGCTCTAAGTCTTCAGAAACGGAAGATCCCGGACCAAAGATTCTAACTCCTGCCGCCATTAACGTAGCTTGTTGCGCATCGAAAGCATTAAAGTTTAAGGTAGTAACACTTGCTTGTGAAATTGAAGCCAATCCGCCGCTTACATCTATAATAGAAACACTTCCTTCCGGATCTACAGCATAATCGTCACTTGGTTGTCCTTCATTAGCTACCAATACCAGGTTTCCGTCCGGAGTAAAGGTTAGCATATCTGGTAAAGAACCTACTTCTACAATAACCTGGTTAGCTCCTGCAGCATCACTAAAAACTACAAATCCATTGTCGGTTGCAGGATCTGCGGCAACTGCGGCTGCTACTATTCCATTCTTTACAGCAATACTCTGTACACCGGTAGTTCCCGCAGGTAATGGTACCGTTGCAAGACTTGTAATGTTTGACGGATCTGAAAAATCCAATACTTCTACTTTGTCTGCATTGGTTACAAATAATTGCTGTGACTCCGGATCATAGGTTACAATTTCGGCTGTACCATCGGCATCTACTGTATAGCTTGTAAGGTAATTCATATCTAATTCAGAAGCATTTGCAGTGGGCACAACTGTGTCATCATCTAATATATAGACTGAAAACAAGTTATTTTCACCAATTACCAAGGAAGATGCATTTTCTAACTGAAGCACAAAGAATTTATCTGCTTCATCTTCAGTATTATTTGTAACAGCAATTGTAATTTCTTGGGAGGTTGCACTTCCTGCTGAAAAAGTTACTGGTACAGTAGTAGCAAAGGTAAAATCTGTGCCTGCAACAGCTGTCCCTCCAGAGGCTAGTGCTACATTTACGGTGCCGTCTGTATCTGGTATACCAGATAGTGATACGGTAATTGTTACTTCACTACCATCTTCAGAAACTGAAGTGAACGCCCCATCAAAAGCTACTTCAATATTTTCATTCGGAATTACATTTCCTGGAGAACCAATATTCGGAACATCACTAGCATCTCCTCCTAAATCTATAGTTGCTACGGCTCCGCTAGCATTGCCAACAAAGCTAAAAGCTCCTAATTCAATATCATACGATTCTCCATCGTTAGCTGCTGTATCTGGATAGGAGCCTATAGAAACAGGCATTGTAGTAGTAGGATCTCCCATCCACAACGTAACACTATCACCACCAGCGCCAAGGCCAGAGCCGTCTGTAAAACCTACTTCGATTGCGCTCAGGTCTACTACATCGCTCCAGACATTGGTAAAGGTTGTCACTTCGCCTCCTGTATTATCGGTTACCAGGACAATTACGTATTCTCCAGGCTGAATGTCTGTAATTCCTTCAATAAGGTCTGCTGTGCTCCCATCTGCGGAATCATCGTCATAAAATAGGTCTGGGTCTACTCCAGATACCCAGGCTACCTGGCCATTATTTTTAATCTCGAACCAGTCTGCGGTTAAGTCTGTTCCTGCTTGTCCTGAAAAAATTTCAGTAATACTAAGTTCTGCCAATAACGGTACATTTCCTGGAGAAGCAACATTTGGCACGTCGCCTGCTGCACCCCCTTGTGCAATTGTTTCAACTGCATTGTTTGTATTGCCAACAGTACTAAACTCCAATAAGCTCGTATCGTAACTCTGCCCATCGTTTGCTGCTGTATCCGGATATGATTCGGTATCTACAGGTGCCGTAGTTGTAGGATCTCCTGCCCAGAGATTTACAGCATCGCCCCCGGCACCAAGTCCTGCGCCATCGGAAAAACCTATTTGAATACCTGCTAAATTTACAACAGGGCTCCAAACATCAGTAAATTGGGTTAGTTCTCCCCCTGTATTATCGGTTACCAAAACAATAACGTATTCCCCAACCTGAATATCTGTAATTCCCTGTATGAGGTCTGCTGTCGTTCCGTCTGCTGATTCATCATCATAAAATAAATCCGGATCTATGCCGGATACCCACGGAGCTGTTCCGTCGTTCTTAATCTCGAACCAGTCTGCTGTTAAGTCGTCGCCTTCTTGTCCTGAGAAAATTTCAGTAATCTGAAGGTCATACGTAGTGCCTTCTTCAGAAGTTGTAGGTTGTAAAATGTTCTGGGAAATTCCTGTCAATCCTAGTAAAAGAAACAAGAGTTTGGTAGTTTTTTTTATCATCTTAGTAGTAGTTTTTAATTTTTTGCTAAACTACAATGGTAATGTACCCTCTATCTTACTTAAATATTAAGATAACTTCAACTTAATCGCACTCAATATGTTATAGCTTATTCTAAATTTAATTCTATGTAAACTTTACTATTTCAAATTGTAAACTCAATAATTTTTATACTTTTAACCAACCCAAAAAACAAATCATGAAACGAAATTACGACCTTGGCCTACTTGTTTTACGAATAGGAATTTCAGTCCTTATGCTAACGCACGGAATCCCGAAATTTTTAGCTTTTATTGGTGGCGATCTCTCTGTAGTAGGAGACCCCATTGGTATTGGAGCGCTGCTCTCCACCGTATTAGTTCTTATAGGAGAGCTCATTGCTCCAGTCCTTATTATTATAGGTATTAAAACCAGGTTTGCAGCAGTAGCAAGTGCTATCACTATGGCTGTCGCTGCATTTATGGTTCATGGAGCAGACCCGCTGGCTAAAAAAGAATTAGCACTGCTTTATTTAATAGGCTTTGTAGCTGTTGCATTTATGGGAGCTGGAAGTATTTCAGTAGATAAAAAGTAGTAGCTGTTTAATGCTTTAAGTTTTTAACAACGTCTTTGTTCTAACATTACTCTTCAGCTAAAAAACCTTTGTTCTTCTTGGTATTTTGTACCCTAAGGATACCATTTCCTCTACGATAACGGAACATAAAAACTAGACGGTCACAGTTAAACAGATGCAAGTTTAAAGAGGTTTATACTTGTAGGCTTTAACGGGTGTGACGGGTTCGATTCCCAGCCGTCTTCTTAGCTTTGTATTACTTAAAAATTGAAGTGAGTAATTCTTTGTACAAGTCGGCAGGGGTCATATTTGCAGCTCCTACTCCTTTGCCTTTAATATCTATTTCCCGTATACTTGCTATAATTCCACTTACTTCTTTCATCGAATAATTTCGAGCTGCTGTTTGGTAGTCTTTAATAAAATAAGGGTTTACACCCAGCATTTTCGGGGCTTCGGCTTTATTGGTAATGGCATGGTATTTCAGCAGTTTTGAAAAGAAACTATACAATAACGCCACCGTCATTACCAGCGGATGATTTTTGGGATTTTGTGCAAAGTACTGAACAATGGCGAACGCTTTTTTTATATTCTTTTCACCAATAGCATTTTGTAATTCAAAATTATTAAAATCCTTACTTATTCCAATATTCTGCTCTACCAGCTGTGGGGTAATTTGTTGTTCTGGTTTAATAATAAGTTGCAGTTTTTCCAGCTCATTATTTATTTTACTTAAATCGTTTCCTAAAAACTCGGTAAGCATCTGGGCAGCTTTTGGAGTGATGGAATATCCCTTTCCACTCAGTACCTGAATGATCCATCCAGGAACTTTATCATCATACATTTTCTTGCTTTCAAAGACTACAGCGGTGCTTTTTTTCAGCGCTTTTGAGAGCTTTTTACGCGCATCCAACTTTTTATATTTATAACAAAATACCAAAACAGTAGTTGGTTGTGGATTTTCAGCATACGTAACTAAATTTTCAATAGTACGAGATAAATCCTGCGCCTCTTTTACAATCACCACTTGTTTTTCGGCCATCATAGGATAGCGTTTGGCATTGCTTACCACTTCGTCTATGGTTACATCTCTTCCGTAGAGAACCATCTGGTTAAAGCCTTTTTCTTCCTCTGTGAGAACGGTTTGTTCAATATAGTTGGAAATACCATCAATATAGTAGGCCTCTTCCCCCATAAGAAAATAGATAGGAGCTAAAGTTCCTTTTTTTATATCGGTAATAATGGCTTTGGCTTTGTCTAGAGGCATTGAGAGTGGAGGTTGATGATTTTGAGAATTAAATTGTTTTGTAATTTAGATGAAAACTAAAATTATAAAACAGCAAAAATAGTACCTTGCGCTATGCTGCAATTAGAGTTCCCTAACTATTCGTTCCGCTTCAAAAGTAAGGAAAACAAACGTCTGATTTTTGATGAAATCCGAAAAAAATTTGTCATCCTCACTCCTGAAGAATGGGTGCGTCAGCATGTGGTTCAGTATTTAATTACAGAAAAAAAATACGCTCAATCCCATATAAACGTTGAAAAACAACTACTCCTTAACGGCACTAAAAAAAGGTATGACGTAGTAGTTTTTAACACAAATGGAACCATTCATCTAATTGTGGAGTGTAAGGCGCCTTCCGTAAAAATAACGCAAGATACCTTCGATCAGATCGCACGGTATAATTTAGTGACAGATGCCACCTACTTAATGGTTACCAACGGATTGCAACATTATTACTGCCAGCTGGATTACGTGAACGAACGGTATCAGTTTTTAAAAGAACTACCAGAATTTAAAACATAAAAAACGCTCTCAAGTTTGAGAGCGTTTTTATAATGTGTCAGAAAGAGCAACTTACATCGCTCCCCATTCTTTCAAACTTTTAGTATTTAAAGCTACATAATCGTCGTTACCTGCCTTCTGGGCCAGCTCTAAAGATTTCTTAGCTGCATTTACAGCACCTTTTTTATCTCCGGACTTCGCATAGATCAAAGACTGTTGTCTGTGAAACCAAAATGCTGGTTGCTCGCGCATTTCAATAGCTTTATCGATCCACATTTTAGCTTTGTTGATGTCCTGACCAGATTCTAAGTAATATACAGCAGCCTGGTAGTAATCGTTAGACGAAGGTCCCGACATTACTTTATCAATATTTGCCGAAACCATTTTACTTGTCATAAACTTAATAGGTAAAGAAACATAGCTCTTTTCCCAAAGCATTCCAAGATTTGCCGAATCACTAGTGACATCATCAAATGTAAGTGTAAATGTTTCAATATCCATTGGCATTGGGTATGCCTGTGCTTTCACAGTAGCAACTACTTTACCGTCGTCCCATTTTTCTGGTGTTCCCCAGTTGTTACTATCCGAATACAACATAATGTCCCAGCTTTGTAAGCCTGGTTTTGTATAAATTGCATACGTTCCTGCTTTCACTTCATTTCCACCTACCATAACGTTATCGCTAAAAGTAATCTTGGTGTTTGCATTTGCTCCTGTACGCCAAATTTTATCGTAAGGTACCAAATCGCCAAAAATGGTACGTCCTCTCATAGAAGGTCTCGAATACTCAACTGTTACGTCGGTAAGTCCAACAGTTTGCTCAATTTTTTGAGATGGACTGGGTGCGGGTGTTTTAAGTTGTGCATTCACGGCAACTGTAGTAGCTACAGCAAATACAAAAAGGATAATTTTTTTCATGATAATAGTAAGTGTTTTTAAGGTTTATGCGAAGTTACAATGCAGGCTTTCTAAAACCGTTAACAAAACCTTAAAAAACCAGATGGAAGTCTATTTATTTACAGCAGAGATCAACTGCGTAACGTTCAAATTTACAGGCAGTTCCACTTTTAGTAGTAAGTAATACAGTTTGTACTTCTAATTGTTTATACAAGGGGATTAGGCAACTACTCTCTTAGCACTTCCATTCTGTTTTATATACTAAAAATAGTATTGAATTTTAAACAAACACTTGCATCCCTTACATAGAACAATTAATCCAATTCAGGGTAGTACGCATAAATTTAGCTAGAATGAACTAGTATTTTAAGGATTTAATATGTTCTAGATTAAAACAATTTTATGCCTAAATAGGAATTCCGATTATCGGTTACATAATAACGGTAATGAGTTGTAGCTTATTAAAAAGTTGCGCCATTTTTATAAAGATTGCTAAATAACTGTTAATCTTTTATTTGCCTATTGTTTCGTAGTATTTTTCTGTCGTATATTTAGTACAAAAGAAAGAGGCTATGATACATATATTTCGAAAATTACTGAGACTTAATCGCACAGAGAAACCCAAGACCAATGTAAATTTGTACCGTTTATTACGTATGAATCGTCGTATGGTTTCGCCGCGTAAATAAAAACATACTAAACTAAGTTTATCATCCTTTGGAGGTGTCTCAATAACATCTTCAAAGGATTATTTGTTCTTAAAATAGCAGTTCCTGCCAACAAGCATTATAAGTATACAAGAATTTAAAACAACTGCTATTTCAAATTCAAGATCAATACTTTCGTGGAACATTTAAGTCAATATGTTAATCTTTGTTTAATCTTATGTGATTTTTTTTAAACAAAATGTATTTTTATACAAATTGAAATACTTTGAAAATTTATACGCTTCGTTCCAAACAAAACCTTCCCATATCAAAAGCTGAAGCCTGGAAATTTCTTTCAGACCCCAAGAACTTAAAAGTTATTACGCCCGATTATATGGGGTTTCATATCCTTTCAGGGGCCGATAAACCCATGTTTGCTGGTCAAATTATTCAATATATTGTTACCCCTGTACTAGGTATTAAAACAAAGTGGGTCACAGAGATTACACACGTAAAAGACCAGGATTACTTTGTAGATGAGCAACGTTTCGGGCCCTATGCACTCTGGCATCACAAGCACTTTATAAAAGAGATCGAAGGGGGTGTTGAAATGGAAGATATCATAGATTATAAGGTTCCATTTGGCTGGTTGGGGCAACTGATTCACCCTATTCTAGTAAAACCGAAACTGAATGAAATCTTTACCTACAGAAGAAAAAAACTAGTTGAACTTTTCGGAGAAATTTAAAATTACAATCATGAAAAATATATTACTTATTGGTGGTTCCTACGGAATTGGCCTTGAAATAGCTAAACAACTGAGTGAACATCACAACATAATTGTTGCCTCAAGAACCAAAGAAAATTTACCCTCCAACATAAAACACATCACATTTGATGTTTCAAAAGACGCTATTACAGAAGTAGAACTGCCAGACACTCTGGACGGATTGGTATATTGTCCTGGAAGTATTAATTTAAAACCTTTTAAAATGTTATCTTCTGAAGCGTTTCAAAAAGATATGGACATCAACTTCATGGCATTGGTCACTACGGTTCATGGCTTACTACCTAAACTAAAAAACGCTGAGCAAGCCAGTCTTGTATTTTTTAGTACCGTAGCGGTAAAAATTGGAATGCCTTTTCACACAAGCATTGCCGCAGCAAAAGGAGCTCTGGAAGGTTTTGCTAAAGCACTAGCTGCAGAATATGCCCCCAACTTTCGTGTAAATGTGATAGCCCCTTCTTTAACCGATACACAACTAGCTGAAAAATTATTAAATAACGAAGATAAAAAAGAAAAGATGGGCAATCGGCACCCGCTTAAACGGGTAGGAAATACCAAGGATATTGCTAACTTAGCTACATTTCTGCTTAGCGAAAAATCCTCTTGGATGACAGGACAGATACTAGGTGTAGATGGCGGAATGTCCTCCTTAAACATAAATTAAATGGCAGACCCTGTAAATATATTTTGGTTTAGACGGGACCTTCGGTTAGATGACAATATAGGTTTCTATAAAGCACTTCATGGAAAAAACCCCGTAGTACCGGTTTTTATATTTGATGAAAACATTCTGAATGAGCTTCCCGAAAATGATGCTCGCATAAGTTTCATCTTTGACGAACTACAAAAAATGCGAGAGGAACTTCAGGAAAATGGCAGTAGCCTTGCTATTTACTATGGGAAACCAGAAAAAATTTTTACGGAATTAATTTCAGAATTCAACGTACAAAACGTTATCACCAATCACGATTACGAACCTTACGCAACAGAACGTGATTCGAAAATTTCAAAGTTACTGGAGAAGGAGAATATTGGTTTTCACACCTATAAAGACCAGGTTATTTTCGAAAAGGACGACATTGTTAAAGACGATGGTGATCCCTACGTTGTCTACACTCCTTATATGAATAAGTGGAAAGCAACCTTTAAAGAAGACAAACATTTAAAAATTTACTACACCTCACAAGTACTGGATAACCTCTTGCAGCATTCCAGATTGCCTAATGTAAGCTTATCGGATATTGGTTTTAAGCGTTCTACTATTAAAGTTCCTGCATACGACGTTACTCCAACTACCATTCAGGAATATGAAAAGACAAGAAACTTCCCTTCACAGGAAGGCACCTCGAGGCTAGGGCCACATTTGCGATTTGGCACAGTGAGTGTTCGAAAAATGATCAAAAAAGCCATTGCCGAAAAAAATGAAACCTTCTGGCAGGAACTCATCTGGCGTGAATTTTTTATGCAGATTCTGTGGCATTTTCCCGAAACTGTTGATAATGCCTTCCGAAAAAAATACGACCGCGTTCCATGGCGAAAGGCAGAAGCAGATTTTAAAAAATGGAAAACAGGAAAAACGGGCTATCCGTTAGTGGATGCCGGAATGCGCCAACTTAATAAAACGGGTTATATGCACAATCGTGTACGGATGGTAGTTGCGAGCTTCTTATGTAAGCACTTACTTATAGATTGGCGGTGGGGTGAAGCATATTTTGCTGAAAAGTTATTAGATTATGAATTATCAAGCAATGTGGGTAACTGGCAATGGGCTGCGGGAAGCGGCGTGGATGCCGCACCCTACTTCAGAATATTTAATCCCACCACACAGATCGAAAAATTTGATAAAGATCATAGCTATATAAAAGAATGGGTGGAAGAATTTGAAACTGACAACTACCCAGAAAAAATGGTAGCCCACAAAGAGGCTCGGGAACGAGCGCTGGAGACCTACAAAAACGCTATAAATTAACATTTCATTGTAAGATTTTTCTTAAATAGTGCATTTTATCGGATATTTTTATATATTTATCGGATAAACAAGGTATTGCCCCCCAAATCCAGCCTATGGAATCTTTCAAAAACGAATTCACTAACGGTGAAATTACTGTTACCTATGAACCGCAAAAATGTATTCATGCAGATACTTGTGCTAAAGGACTTTCTGAAGTATTCAGGACAACGGTAATCCCGTGGATAGATCTGGATGCTGCAGCGACAGAAAAAGTAGTCGCTCAGGTGAAAAAATGTCCTTCGGGAGCACTTTCCTATTGTTACAACCATAAAAGCGTAGTTGTTAAATAAATGGTAATTCATCCATATTTTTGGGATGTTTAGCACAATTTTTCTACTCTTGCGCTGTTATCCATTTCATAACAAACCCAACAAAACTCTAATGAATAAATTTACACTCACCGTGGTAGCCGTATTTTTGTGTATATCCCTAACCTTTGCACAGGATACTACACAAGAAAATTCCCCGAACACTATTGAAAACCAATTTGTAGACGTCGTAGATGGCTCCAACAGCTATCAAGAATTTAAGGTTATTAAAAAGACCGAAATAAACAAATTACGCGCGAATATTTTGGATACCCTTGGAACGTTTGAAAGTAAGATTTCAGCATTGAATACTGAAATTGATACTCAAAAAAATGAAATCGCTTCACTTTCTCAAAACCTTAGCAAAACCAAAGAAGAGTTGGCGCTAAGCCAAAAGAAAGAAAATGGAATTGAAATTTTAGGACTCCTTACTCAAAAAGCAACCTACAATACTATTATGTGGTCTATTATTGGGGCCCTGCTTTTAGCCCTTATCTTCTTTATCTACAAGTTCAAAAACAGTCATTCGGTAACGAGAGAAGCACAGTTAAAACTTGCTGAAACCGAAATAGAATTCGAAAAACACCGCCAGACAAGAATTGAAGAGCAACAACAACTTCGTCGTAAACTACAGGACGAGATAAATAAAAACAGAAAGTTGCAAGGATAATTTAAGTACGATTGTAGAGGTACGAAATACTCATACATAAAAAAAGCGTTCAACTTTAAATTGAACGCTTTTTTATCTTATACTTTTTAATGTTAATCCAACCTGGTAATCTTTGCACCAATAGCGCGCAAGCGTTCGTCAATATTTTCATACCCACGGTCTATTTGTTCAATATTATGAATGGTACTGGTTCCTTTAGCTGAAAGCGCGGCAATAAGCAACGAGATACCTGCTCTAATATCTGGCGAAACCATGGTGGTGGCTTTTAGTTGCGAATCGAAATTATGTCCCATTACCGTAGCGCGATGCGGGTCGCATAAGATAATCCGTGCGCCCATATCAATAAGCTTATCGACAAAGAACAAACGACTCTCAAACATTTTTTGATGAATGAGTACATTTCCTTTGGCTTGTGTACACACTACCAGTACAATACTTAACAAGTCTGGTGTAAATCCAGGCCAGGGTGCATCTGCAACAGTTAGTGTAGAACCGTCGATATATCCTTGAATTTCATATCCGTTATCGTGAGCTGGAATGTAAATATCGTCTCCTTTCTTTTCTAACGTAATACCAAGTTTTCTGAAGGTATCAGGAATTAATCCTAAGTCTTTCCAGCTTACATCTTTTATGGTGATTTCACTCTTTGTCATAGCTGCTAGCCCAATCCAGCTACCAATTTCAATCATATCCGGCAGCACGCGATGGTGACAACCTCCCAAATTCTCTACGCCCTCAATAGTAAGTAAGTTGGAGCCTACGCCTGTAATTTTTGCCCCCATACTATTCAACATGTTACACAGTTGCTGTAAATAAGGTTCACAAGCTGCATTGTAAATAGTTGTGGTTCCTTTAGCAAAAACAGCAGCCAGTACAATATTTGCTGTTCCGGTTACTGAGGCCTGATCCAATAACATATCAGTGCCTGTAAGTCCGTCTGGAGCTTCCACCCCATAAAAACGTTCTTCGCGGTTGTATCTAAAAGTAGCTCCTAGATTTATAAATCCTTCAAAGTGGGTATCCAACCTGCGTCTTCCAATTTTATCACCTCCTGGACGCGGAATGTATCCTTTCCCGAAACGTCCCAGTAAAGGGCCTACAATCATAATAGAACCACGAAGGGAACTTCCTTCTTTTTTGAATAATTCAGATTCTAAGTACTCTAGTTTTAAGTCGTCTGCGACAAAAGAATATTTTCCCTTTCCGAGTTTTTGAATTTTAACCCCCAGATTTTCAAGGATTTCAATAAGTTTATTCACATCCCGGATGTCTGGAATGTTTTCAATGATTACTTCTTCTGAAGTTGCTAATACGGCACAAAGTATCTGCAGAGCTTCATTTTTAGCGCCTTGCGGACGGATTTCACCTTTAAGTTTGTGACCGCCTTCAATTTGAAAAGTTCCCATAAAATACTAGAAGAGATTAGTAGCGCTTACGGCCACGATTGCTGTTTTTGTGATTTTTCTTACTATTGCTGTTGGTGTTGAAGCGTTTTTTACTCTTCATCAACTTTTGAGCATCACGTAGATCTTCATCGCTGTTTTTCAAGTTAATTTTACCACCAGAAAGTTCGTATAGATGATTGAAAATCACTTCATCTTCTACAGTGTCTTTGTTCCAGTTCAGGAAACATTTTTTCATATGGTTAGCAATGGTAAGAATCAATCCTTCTTTTTTTTCGCTTTCTTCCCAGCTGTTAGCCACATCTATCATGCGTTTAATATTGTTTCCGTAGAAACGATATTTAGGATAATTTTGTGGATAAGACAAGGGTTCCGGACGTGCATATAGCTCTTCTGGTGTAGGCTTAGGATAGGGAGATTCTACATCCAGTTGAAATTTTGAAATAATAAATAATTGATCCCAGATCATATGCTGAAAGTCTGGTACATCGCGTAGGTGTGGGTTTAAATTACCCATCACAGCAATGATGCTTTTAGCTTGTTTGTTTCTTTTAACCGGGTCTTCTTCGGCAACGGCTTGGTCTACCATTTTCTGAATATGACGACCATATTCAGGTATAATCAGATGCGGGCGCTCTGTATTGTATTCTATAGCTTCTATCAAAATAATAGGTTTAGGAAATGTAATCTGGTTGAAGTAATAACGCTTGCAAAATACTAAAAATTATAGCGATATTACACCTTCCACCTCTGAAACTTGCAAATATTTCTCAATTACAGCATCTGGTGACTCCATAGTTACTTTTATTGAAACGCTTGTATAGGTTCCTTTTGAAGAGTCACGTGTTTGTATTTGAGCTCCCATTCTATCAAAAATAGCTTCAATTTCAGCAATTTTCTCGTTGCTGGCCGGAACAATAAATTTGTACAAATACGGCGCGGGCCATTCGGTATCGCCTTCCAGTTGTTCGCGCAGGCGGGAGTAAAACGCTTCAGATTTTTTATCGGTACTCATGCAATTTCATTTTCAACAAAGATACGGATTCTTGTAGCAAGTAATTATCGTGGGATTTGTACTTTTGAAATTAGTATTAATTTTAGAATGCCAGTCTAAGCGCAGTCATAGACTATGTATAATCCGAAGTTTAATTCGCATCGGCAGCGCTCAATGGATCATCGCAACATGTATGAATTTACATCATAAAACCCCCAAACGAATCGCCATTATAGGAGGACCGGGAACCGGCAAAAGTACTTTAATCCATGCCTTGGAAGCTGATGGACACTCCTGTATGCACGAAATTTCCCGGGATGTTATTCTGGAAGCTCAAAAAGAAGGAATTGAGCAGCTTTTTTTAAGCGACCCAATTCTGTTCAGCCAAAAATTATTAGAAGGGCGGCTACAACAGTTTCAGGATGCTTCCGCATACAAAACCAATCATTTATTTTATGACCGAGGCCTTCCCGATGTACCCATCTATATGGACTATTTAGGAACCGAATATCCAAATCATTTTACTGAAACCTGTCGTGATAACAAATATGATATGGTATTTTTATTGCCACCCTGGCAGGAAATTTATCAGCAGGACAACGAGCGCTATGAAAGTTTTGAAATTGCGACAAAACTGTATACCTATTTAAAAGAGGGGTATAAAAAATTTGGATATGCAGTTATTGAAGTTCCCATTGGAACCGTTGTAAAACGTAAACAATTCATTTTAGAAACCCTACAAAAAAACAGGTGACCGAACCACTTCAAATATTAGAAAAATACTGGGGGTTTACTTCTTTTAGACCCCTACAGGAAGAAATCATTCAATCGGTCCTGGATGGGCAAGATACGGTTGCATTGCTACCCACCAGTGGCGGCAAGTCTATTTGTTTTCAAGTACCTGCACTTGCCCAGGACGGTATTTGCATTGTCGTTTCCCCCTTAGTGGCGTTAATGGCAGATCAGGTAAATGCCTTAAAAGAAAAAGGGATCAAAGCGTTACAGATTTCTGGCGGAATTTCATTTAATGATTTACAAACATTACTTGACAACGCCAAATATGGAACTTATAAATTTTTATACCTCTCTCCGGAGCGCTTACAACAAGAGCTGGTTCAAAATGCCATCAAACAAATGCCGGTAAACTTAATTGCTGTAGATGAAGCGCATTGTATTTCACAATGGGGAAACGATTTTAGACCTGCCTATAAAAACACTACGGTATTACGGGAAATGCATCCTCTGGTGCCTGCTATTGCGCTTACAGCTACCGCTACACCCAAAGTACTTAAAGACACTGTAAACGAATTAAAACTGGAGCTTCCCAACATCTTTCAGGCTTCTTTTGCTCGAGAGAACATCAGCTATCAGGTTTTCAACGTTGAAGATAAGATCTATCGTATTCAGCAATTACTAAAAAACGTAGCCGGCAAATCAATTATTTATGTCCGTAGCCGGAATTCTTGTATCGAAATAAGCAATCAGTTAAATTCTCTGGGAATTGCAAGTACTTTTTATCACGGGGGAATTTCTTCAGAAGAAAAAACCCTAAAGATGAATTCCTGGCAAAACGGAAACACCCCCAACATAGTTGCCACAAATGCCTTTGGAATGGGAATTGACGAGCCGAATGTACGCCTGGTAGTTCACGTGCAACTTCCCGATAGCCTGGAAGCTTATTTTCAGGAAGCGGGACGTGCGGGAAGGGATGGAGAATTTGCCAAAGCAGTTATTTTGTGGAGCGATTATGACAAGCAATTAGTGCATCGGCAATTCGTAGCCTCCTACCCTACTACAAAAGATATAAAGTATCTCTACAAAAAGCTCAACAACTATTTTCAGGTTCCCTATGGCGAAGGTGAATTTACATCACATCCGTTCAACTTTTCAGACTTTTGTAAAACCTACGAGCTCAGCACACTATTAGCCTTTAACAGCCTGCAAATTCTAGACAGACTGGGAGTTTTACAACTTTCCAAAAGCTTCGGCAGGAAATCTATTGTACACTTTGTGGCAACTTCACAGGTGGTCTTGGAGTATTTTAAAAAAGATGTACTGGCCTCAGTGATCGGGAAGACAATTTTACGCTTGTACGGCGGGGTTTTTGAAACTCCCACCAGTATTAACCTACACTATGTTGCAACCAAATCCGGACAATCTGTTGCTACCATCATTAAGGTGCTTGAACAAATGGAACGGGATGCCTTGCTTACCCTTCAGTTACAAGTAACCGATGCTGTTTTAACGTTTGTGCTCCCCAGGGAAGATGAGAAAACCATTAATCCGTTGAGCAAGGAAATTGCGCTTCAGAAAGAAAAAAAAGAGATTCAGGTAAAAGCAGTAGTAGATTATATTGACAATACAAAAGAGTGCAGAAGTGTGCAATTGGTTCGGTATTTTGGGGAGGAACATGGTGAGAGATGTGGAATTTGCTCGGTTTGCACCTCTGAATTTCAGAAAATTTCAGCTGAAGAACGAAAAACACTTTCAGAAAAAATACTGTTGTTGCTGGAAGAAACACCACAAAGCTCACGGGAACTTTCAGAAAAACTTACTTTTGCAGAAACCGACATCGTGTCCACACTTCGTTTGTTATTGGATAGTAAAAAAGTAACACTGGGAGTTCGGAATCGATTTCATTTGAAATAAAATTGACACAAGAAACAAGATGGCAAGCTACACTTGCTAAAGAAACAGGACAGTTATATAACTTACAAAAGTTACCGTCAGTGTTCTTAATTCAAAGAGAGAGCATTGCGAACGTAGTCTCGGGTCTAAAGCCTACTAACAAAAAAATAAAGACAACTTGAAAGACATAAGAATAATATTTATGGGCACACCAGACTTTGCTGTAGGTGTGTTGCAACACTTGGTTGAAAATAAAAAAAATATAGTTGCAGTACTAACTGCACCAGACAGACCTGCCGGACGTGGACGGAAATTACAAGCATCTGCTGTAAAACAATATGCCGAAACACAAGGAATTCCGGTTTTACAGCCCACCAATCTTAAAGATGAAGACTTTCTAAGCAATCTAAAGTCGTTCAAAGCCAATCTTCAAATTGTGGTGGCCTTTAGAATGTTACCCAAAGTGGTCTGGCAACTACCTGAATACGGCACCTTCAATTTACATGCCTCTTTACTGCCTCAGTATCGTGGTGCTGCTCCCATAAACTGGGCTATTATTAATGGGGAAGACAAGACAGGCGTCACTACTTTTTTTATAGATGAAAAAATTGATACAGGTGCCATTATTTTCAAAGAAGAAGTCACCATTGCTGAAAGAGAAACTGTAGGTACTCTGCACGATACCTTACTAGAGGTTGGCAGTACATTAGTTTTAAAAACGGTAGATGCTATTGCCCAGGAAACAGTAATCCCCCAGTCGCAACCCAAAACCGAGGTCTTTAAAGAAGCCCCAAAGCTCACCCAGGAGAACACCAAAATAGACTGGTCACAACCCGTGGAGCAGATTGATGCGTTCATACGTGGGCTTTCACCTTACCCTGTTGCCTGGTGCTATTTAGAACAAGATAATGAACAATTAAAGGTAAAGATCTATACAACTGAATTTGAACTCGTGCAACCGCTCGAAAACACTGGCACCATCATCACCACAAAAAAAACAATAAAAGTTGCCTGTAAAAATGGTTACCTATATATAAAAGAGTTACAACTCCCGGGTAAGCGAAAAATGGATGCGGCATCACTTTTAAATGGATTTTCGTTTCAAAATGAAGCAAAGCTCACGTAAGCCCCGTGGTTGCTCAACTTGCTAATTTTAGGATAAAAAGGGGTTTGGTTATCAACAAACCGTCGAAGTTATCAACAAATACCCCTATTTACCCCGTCATTCCTTGCGTGAACCGATAATCCGTTTAAATTTGTAGAGACAATTAAAAATAAGTTTAACCAACAATTTAATTTAATACTTAAACTATGAACAAATCAGATTTAATCGATGGAATGGCAGCAGAT
>TARA_R100000935_G_scaffold38011_1_pt1 | contig 141071 bp, 128 predicted proteins | sample TARA_R100000935 | Tara Oceans TARA_R100000935 (sample SAMEA2621502) | marine metagenome | biome: marine biome (ENVO:00000447); feature: surface water layer (ENVO:00002042); material: "saline water (ENVO:00002010), including plankton (ENVO:xxxxxxxx)" | depth 5 m
CACCAGATGGAGGGGAAGCGTTCCCGCTAAAGCGCGATGAACCTTAATTTGTCAGGCCAAGCAAAACAAGTAGCAGAAATGATGTTCCATAAGTATCAAGGGCAACTTGATATGGAAGGAACTGTCGAATTTCTCAAAGCAATGGCTATGCACTCTAAAGCGGATGCTTACAGCCAAATAAACCCAGCAAATCCAGCCGAAGTTAAGGGAATACTCAAAGACCCAAGCCATTACAGAGCGAAATCCCCTATCACACTTCCACGCTTGAAAGGCTTTGAAGACTACCAACGCAATACGAAAGGCATTGTGCGCAAAACAGTAGATATGCAGGTTAGCCGCCTCAAAAAGCTAAAGGCGTGGCTTGAAGAAAACAGAGCAGACCTAACGCATGAAAGTATCGAAGCGTATCTTGATACCTTACCATTTTCAGTAAAAACGAAAAAACAGCATCTTTTTGCTGGCAACAGCTTTTGGAAATACGCCCTTCGCAAAGATTCACAATTTAAAGAACGACACAAAGACCGAGCAAACCCTTTCGAGAAGCACGATTTTGAAGAAAATAGAGGCGCTAAAAAAAACGAGCGCAAAGCTTTTACAGTAGAAGATATACGCGCACTTTACGAAGCATCGAAGAACCAGAACTTATCTGACCTGATAGCCATGGGTGCATACACCGGCGCCAGGATTGAAGAGATATGCCGATTAAAGATTGACGATATCGTACGAGAAGACGGGATCGACTGCTTTTATATCAAGGACGGAAAAACAGAGAACGCAGAGCGGATCGTTCCAATACACAAGTCATTAAAGCCAATCGTCAAGCGACTTATAAAAGATTCAGAAGACCAGTATCTTATCTCTGTTTCGGGAAAGAACAAGTACGGCAACCGGTCTGATTCATTAGGTAAACAATTTGGCAGACTGAAAAAAAGCATTGGTTATGGCCCTGAATTTGTTTTTCACAGCCTGAGGAAATCATTCATCACTCTTCTACAAAACAACGACGTTCCGGGCTTAACGATTGCGTCAATCGTTGGGCACGAAACCGGCACAATTACCTTTGACGTTTACTCCTCTGGCCCAAGCGCGAGACAGAAGCTAAAAGCTATATCAACATTGAAGATTATCAATCAATAATTTACCATACCAAAAATTTTGAACTGGAGGAATGCTAATGAAAGATACAATGGAATCACTCGGCGGCTTTTTACTTATGGCGCTTTTCGTCTGTGGGTATTTTCCTGTCAACATGATTCTTGCTTTTATCTATGGGGATAAAATAGATTTACTTATATCCTTTTTTATTCCTTTCTACGGTTTGTTTATCGCTTTCTTTGGCTAATTCTTGGGGGATTCCAGAAGGGGGGCTTTAGCCCCTCTTTGGCCCACGCCTAACTTGTTAGGCTTTAGTGGGTTAAAGACAAAATTTGTCATTTGAAGAACTGGTGATAAAATTTATACAAAACCAGTTGAAATAATGAAGAAAAATTTTGTCGCCGTCAGAACGAAATACTACAAGAAAAACGACGCTACGAGAGTCATAGATCACGCACTCAGAAAGCACCAAAATTCTGAGAATGTGATAGATAGCAGAACCCATCAAAACTTCGGTGCTGGTGCTATCGACCTACCCCGCCAAATGCAACGCTACAAAGAAGCCACCGGCAGAAGTCCCAGGAAGGACATGAATCTGGTCTTTGAGCACGTCCTAGTGCTATCGAAGGACCAACTAACCAAGTGCAACAAAAACGGCGTCAGAGACGCTATAAACGACTATATGAAGCAGGTTAAAGAGCAATGGGGCTTTGAGCCGATGGGCTATCGAATGCACCTGGACGAAGGGCATTACAACCAAGCTGGTAAGTTCGTAGCGAACCCTCACGCTCACATTTACTTTTTCAACTACGACTTTAAAAAGAAGCGCTCACCATTGCGAGACTTAATGATCAAGGGCAAGAACGAACAGGGAAAGTCCCCAACACTAAATCCGCATTTTGTCAAAATGCAAGATATCGCCGGCGAATGTTTCAAAAGGCTCGGTTTTCGCAGAGGGATAAGCAAAGGAGAGAAGAACAAAAAGCATCAAGAAAAAGCAGAATTTGTTTTGTCGAAGACAATCAAGCGATACAAAATCATTAAGCGTCTTGTGCAAAATTTAGACTCTGAGATTGTCAAAAAAAAACTAATCAGGTCTGAGAAAAAGAAAGACGTTGAACAACTCGAAGAACTCGAAAGAATGCACAAGCAACAAATCCAGCCAATGATCAGCGCATTTGAAAATTTAGAGCGTCTTTACGAGAGCAAACAGATAGATAAATTTGAGAAAGAACTAGAAAATTTCAAAGCACTTCAAGAGAAAATTACAGAAAAAGATTTAAAGAAATCGGGCAGGAAGCTGAAAAAATTCAAGCCATAACTTATAGCCAAGCATTGAACGAAATATATAGGGCGAGCAGTGGTAACTTATAGCCAGGGCTATAAGTTAGAGCGTGATAGCCGAGGCTATCACTTGTTTTTATCTGGAAAAAATTTGACAAAACGAAAAAATCTGGAACTATTTAATTTATGGAATAAAAAAAGAGCCTCTTAGTGAGACTCTTTGGTTATGGTGAGAAGAACGTTGTGACAGACGGACACCATATAAAAAAGAATAGCAATTCATTTTTATATATCAAGTCCCTCCTCTCAAAAAACGTTCAAAAAAATAATTTTTTCACCACTTAGATAAAACTTTTGGACCTTAGTAGATGTTTTGGGGGTTTTATAGATTTTTTTATTCTTAGCGGTACAAGGGGGTTTGTCGTATCCGCGTATGGAAAAGCTGGCTTAGATTTGGGGGTGGGAGCCCAAAGAGCACATTGGAGCGAGTCAATAATCAGGTAGCGCTGCTGACTAACGCCAATCACTGCAAAGGAGTCGTAGACAGTCCGACAAGACAGTGTAGCTAACTGTTTCAAGTGTCTGCCAATGCCGTAGCAAGGAGCTGAGATTAACCATCTCAGAGGTCAACCCAACGAATGACCCTAGCGCACCAAAATTTTCCAAAATTGGTGGACGTTATTAGGGGAACTCTGCCCGCAAGGGCAGAAAAAAAACGCCCCCGCGAGCAAAGCGAGACGTTTACTTTATCTGGGTTTAGGGTTTATAGAACAACCCACCTCTTTTTCAGTGGAAGAAGAAAGAAAACAAACCTATATGTATATTTTTCTCGAAAATTTTTTTTGTCCTTTTCCCGTTCAGCACGTCGGCGGATATTCCTCTGAAAAGGCTTTCAATATTGCAGCAATAGCCGGGTCATTAAGCTGATCTTGATTGCCTTGTAGATAGAGCATAAAGACACCAACAGCATCTGCAGTTGATATGCGGGAAGGCACACAACGAAGTACCGACGGCCGTGGCCCAAGAGCATCATAAGCAACAAAAGAGTCGATTACCGCTGAAAAATAACCCATACAAAACCTCGAAAGAGAGTTCGCATTTGGGCCAGAGTAGTCGCTTGTTAAAGCATAACAAGAGCTATAAAGTTGCTTCGCAGTAAACGGCTGCTCAGCCGAAGCGTTATATGAGATCAGCGTTAGGCTAACACCCAGCATCCCTATTGCCATCAGCTTCATATGTCCCCCCTCGACTCATTTTTTAAACCACCCCCTATAAGAACACTATTGTGGGGCACTTTACTAATTCCGTCCAGACGCCAAGCGGACCAAGCCGATATTCGCCGTCGCGCACGCGAGACGCACGATCTCAGTGTTGAAACTATATCAATAGCAAAAACAGATCAATGATTAATAGTTGATCGCTTTTATCGATCCGATCTAACCTTCCCCAAGCTTCACTGGGAGGTTCAGCAATGGACAGAGAAACGAAACTCATTATTGAAAAAATTCACGAAATTCAAGATATGTCGATTACTATCGCAGTCGTGTCACGGCTTATCGACGAAATGAGCCGAAACGAAGATTTCAACCAGTACCAGATTTTTGGTTTGAACGGAGCTATAAAGCTCCTGGCGGACTACCAGAGCAAAACTATCGAGTTCGTAGAAGAGCGACTAAGAGACGCTGAAACAGGCCGTTAGAGGCTTCAAATGGCTCAGGCCGGGGGTTGGGTCGTTGAAGGATAGCAAACGGCCAATTTGGGCGATTCTGGCGCTTCTATGAACAGCAGGTGTTTGCTACAAAATCTTGCTACAAATCAGAAAAAGAAAAGCCCTGTAACTCATTGAATTACAAGGCTTTTTCTTATATGGCGGAGAGGGAGGGATTCGAACCCTCGATACGCGCAATGCGTATGGTTCCTTAGCAGGGAACTGGTTTCAGCCACTCACCCACCTCTCCGGAACTCGGATTTTTCGATCGTTGGATAACGATTTAGCCGCGCATGATACCAGCTTGCGCGAAAAATACAGCCCAAAAATCAGGCATTCTCGCCGGTGTCGCTGCTTTTTTCGTGTTGAATCCGCTGGTAGATCTCTTCGCGGTGCACCGCGACTTCCTTCGGGGCGTTAACACCGATGCGGACCTGGTTGCCTTTGACGCCAAGCACGGTGACGGTGACATCGTCGCCGACCATCAACGTCTCGCCGACGCGACGCGTAAGTATCAGCATGGAAAATCCCTCCTGGGTCCATCAGATTGTTCAGTGAGCGCGTTCCCGCACACCAGGTGTGAGAGGACCCGTCATCCTTGTGTTCCATCATGCGGACGGCCCGGCTCCCTGGTGAGCGAGGCCGGCATTATGCCGCATCAGATTAGGAAAGTCTCCCTAGAGACTAGCCACGCCCGCCCCGTGAATGCAATCACCGGGCGGGCGCCGGCATCACGCCGCCGGCTGGTCCAGCTCGAAGGCCTGATGCAACGCACGCACCGCCAATTCGAGGTATTTCTCGGCCACCACCACGGAGACTTTAATCTCGGAGGTGGAGATCATGGTGATGTTCACGCCCTCGGCGGCCAGCGTCTGAAACATCTTGCTGGCGACACCGGCGTGGGAGCGCATGCCGACACCCACCAGGGAGATTTTGGCGATCTTGTCGTCACCGATGATTTCCGGGTTGCCCAGTTCCTCGGCGGCCTGCTTGAGGGCCTCCTTGGCTTTGGCGAAATCGTTGCGGTGCACGGTGAACGTGAAGTCGGTGGCGCCGTCGGCGCCCACGTTCTGCACGATCATGTCCACCTCGATGTTGGCGTCGCTGACCGGCCCGAGAATCTTGAAGGCAATGCCCGGAGTGTCCGGCGCGCCGCGTACGGTGATCTTTGCTTCGTCACGGGTAAAAGCGATGCCAGAGATAACCGGCTTTTCCATATCCACCTCGTCGTCGACGGTAATGAGGGTGCCCGGGCCCTCTTGAAAACTGGACAGTACGCGCAGCGGCACGTTGTATTTGCCGGCGAATTCCACCGAACGAATCTGCAACACCTTGGAACCCAGGCTGGCCATTTCCAGCATTTCCTCGAAGGTGATGCTGTCCAGACGGCGGGCGGTGTCCACGACCCGCGGGTCGGTGGTGTAAACCCCGTCCACATCGGTGTAGATCTGGCACTCGTCGGCTTTGAGCGCCGCCGCCAGGGCCACCGCGGTGGTGTCCGAGCCGCCCCGGCCCAGGGTGGTGATGTTGCCGTCCTGGTCGATGCCCTGGAAGCCGGCCACCACGCACACCCGGCCGGCGTCGAGATCGGCGCGCATCTTGCGGTCGTCGATCTCTTCGATGCGGGCCTTGGAGTGGGTGTTGTCGGTGCGGATGGCGACCTGGCCGCCGGTGTAGGAACGGGCGCCCACGTTGAGCTTCTGCAGCGCCATGGACAGCAGCGCGATGGTGACCTGCTCGCCGGTGGAGACCAGCACGTCCATCTCCCGCGCCGGCGGGTTGTCGTGCACGCCGTTGGCCAATTCGATCAGGCGGTTGGTTTCACCGCTCATGGCGGAGACCACCACGACCACCTGATCACCACGTTCCCGGAAGCGCGCCACCCGTTCGGCGACGGCCTGAATGCGTTCGACGGTGCCTACCGAGGTGCCGCCGTATTTCTGGACAATTAGAGCCATAGTGACTTGGTTTCTGCCAAAAGAGGCGCGCAAGCATAGCATTTGCGCCCCTGATTTTCATGTGAGGGTGGTCAGAGCTGCTCCGCCACCCACCGATACGCACTCTCCAACGCCGCCGGCAGAGCCGCCGCGTCGCTGCCGCCGCCCTGCGCCATATCCGGCCGGCCGCCGCCTTTGCCACCGACCTGCCCGGCAACGTGTTTCATCAAATCACCGGCCTTGACCCGGTCGGTGAGGTCCTTGGTGACACCGGCCACCAGCGACACCTTGTCGCCTTCGGCGGCGGCCAGCAGGATCACGCCGGAGCCCAGTTTGTCCTTCACCTTGTCCATGGTGACGCGCAGCGTTTTGGCGTCGGCGCCATCGACGCTGGTGGCCAGCACCTTCACGCCCTGGACATCACGGGCCTCGGCCGTCAGGTCGCCACCGGCGCCGGACGCGAGTTTCTGCTTGAGTCGTTCGATCTCTTTTTCCAGTTCCCGCACCCGGCGGGTCTGGGCGCCGACCCGTTCGGCGGCCTGCTCCGGCCCGCTTCTCAGGGTCGCGGCGATTTCGCCCAGCGCCTGCTCCTGCTGGCGCACACGCGCCAGGGCGTACTCGCCGGTGACCGCTTCGATGCGGCGCACGCCGGCGGCGGCGGAAGTTTCCAGGGTGATCTTGAACAGTCCGATGTCGCCGGTGCGCTGCACATGGGTGCCGCCGCACAGCTCCTTGGAGAAGCCGTCGCTGCCCATGGTCAGCACCCGCACTTCGCTGTCGTATTTCTCTCCGAACAGGGCCATGGCGCCGGCGTCCTTGGCCGCTTCCATGTCCATCAACTCGGTGGTCACCGCCGCGTTCTCGAGAATCTGACGGTTGACCAGGGTCTCGATCTCTTCACGCTGCTCGGCGCTCAGGGCTTCGCCGTGGGCGAAGTCAAAGCGCAGGTAGTCCGGCGCCACCAGCGAGCCTTTTTGCTGCACATGGTCGCCCAGCACGCGGCGCAGGGCGGCGTGCAGCAAATGGGTGGCGGAGTGGTGGCGCATGATGGCGCGGCGGCGCTCCACATCCACGTAGGCGTCCACCTTGTCGCCCACTTTCAGGGTGCCGCTGCTCACGGTGCCCACGTGGATGTGCGCCTGGCCGCGCTTGCGGGTGTCTTCCACGTTGAAGCGGGCGTCGCCGGCGACGAGCACGCCCCGGTCGCCCACCTGGCCGCCGGACTCGGCGTAGAACGGCGTGCGCTTGAGCAGCACCATGCCGGTGTCCCCGGCTTCCAGGCTGTCCACGGCGGCGCCGTCGCGGTAGAGGCCTTCCACCTCGGCCTGATCCTGATGTTTCTCGTAACCGGAGAAGTCGGTGACCGCCTCGATGTTGAGCCGGTCGCTGTAATCGTTGGCGAAGGCGCCGGCGCCCCGGGCGCGCTCACGCTGCGCCTGCATTTCCTGGTCGAAGCCGTCCATGTCCACGGACAGGCCGCGCTCACGGGCGACGTCGGCGGTCAGGTCGGGCGGGAAGCCATGAGTGTCGTACAGAGCGAACACCACCCGGCCGGGCAGCTCGTCGCCCTGCAGGTCGGCCATGGCGCCTTCCAGCACTTTCATGCCGGCGGCCAGGGTGCGGCCGAACTGCTCTTCCTCGGCCAGCAGGGCCTTCTCCACCCGCGCCTGCTCACGGCGCAGCTCGGGGTAGGCGTCGCCCATCTGCGCCACCAGCTCCGCCACCAGGGTGTGGAAGAACGGCTTGTCCTGGCCCAGCTGGTGACCGTGACGCAGGGCGCGGCGGATGATACGGCGCAGCACATAGCCGCGCCCCTCGTTGGAGGGCACCACACCGTCGGTGATCAGGAAACTGGCCGAGCGGATATGGTCGGCGATCACCCGCAGGGATTTGTTTTCCAGGTCGTCGCAGCCGGTGGCCCGGGCGGCGGCCTTGAGCAGCGCCTGGAACAGGTCGATCTCATAGTTGGAATGCACGCCCTGCTGCACCGCGGCGATACGTTCCAGGCCCATGCCGGTGTCCACGCTGGGCTTGGGCAGCGGCTTCAACTCGCCGTCGTCCTGGCGGTCGTACTGCATGAACACCAGGTTCCAGATCTCGATGTAGCGGTCCAGGTCGCCGTCCTCGGAGCCCGGCGGGCCGCCGGGCACGTCGGCGCCGTGGTCGTAGAAGATCTCGGAGCTGGGGCCGCAGGGGCCGGTGTCGCCCATCTGCCAGAAGTTGTCTTCATCCAGACGCGAGAAGCGCTCGGCGCTGACGCCCATTTCCTTGAGCCAGATGTCCGCCGCTTCGTCGTCGGACACATGCACCGTCACCCACAGCTTCTCCGGCGGCAGCCCCAGCTCACCGGTGAGGAACTCCCAGGCGAAGCGGATGGCGTCGCGCTTGAAGTAATCGCCGAAGCTGAAGTTGCCCAGCATTTCGAAGAAGGTGTGGTGGCGGGCGGTGTAGCCCACGTTTTCCAGGTCGTTGTGCTTGCCGCCGGCACGCACGCAGCGCTGCGAGCTGGTGGCGCGGGTGTAATCGCGCTTGTCGCGGCCGAGGAACACATCCTTGAACTGGTTCATCCCCGCATTGGTGAACAGCAGGGTGGGATCGTTCTCCGGCACCAGCGAGGACGACGCCACCACGGCGTGGCCCTGGCGGGCGAAGTAATCGAGAAAGGCTTGGCGAATCTCAGCGCTCTTCATACGCAAGCAACTACTTTAGACAGGGAAATGGGGAGCAAAGTATAGCGTTGTCAAAGGGCGGTTGCGATGGGGAAGGCGCGCCGGCCCGGCGCGCCACTTACTTGAACGCCGCCGCCGCGCAGACCGTCACCACCATCACCAGCAGAATCCATTTCAGCACCCGCTGGGACACCTTGTGGGCGAAGCCCACGCCCAGCCGCACGCCCAGCAGGGTGCCGGCGGCGACCAGCAGGCCCGGCAGCCAGGCGACCTGATCCCGCCACACGAAAATACCCAGGGCGAGAATGGTGAAGCCGCCGGTGATCGCCAGCTTCAGGCCGTTGGTGCGCACCAGGTCGTAACGCAGCTGGCCCGCCAGCACCGCGATCAGCAAGAAGCCCACCCCGGCCTGGGCGAAGCCGCCGTAGGCCCCGGTCACGAACAGCCCGGCCCAGGCCGCCGGAGTGCTGGCCAGAGCGCGGGGCGCCTCGTCGGGCCCGGCCACCAGCGTGGACGGTTTCAGCACCATCACCACCGCCATTACCACCAGGGTGGTCAGCAACACCGGCTCAAGAATAGAAGTCGGCAGGAAGGACGCGGCCAGCGTCCCCAGCAAGGCACCGGCCAGAGTGGGCACCATGATGCCCGGCAACGCCGCCGTGGGCATCGAGCCGTGACGGTGGAACTGGCGGGCGCCTTCCAGGCACTGGATCAACACGCCCACGCGCATGGTGCCGTTGGCCAGCGCCGGCCCCATGCCGGTCAGCATCAGCAACGGCAGAATCAGCAGCCCGCCGCCGCCGGCCAGAGTATTGATAAAACCGGCGATCACGCCGGAACCCAGCAAGGCCGCCACCAGCCAGGGGGCGCTCAGGTATTCCACGTCGATTCCCCGCTACCTGTCAGAAAGGGAAAGCATTATGACCTGTCCGGCGGGGGAATAAAGTGGCGAGGCGCACCGGATCAGTCGAGGTCTTCTTCCCCGGCCAGATCCAGCGCGTTGAAGCTCTGCTCCGCGTCGAAGCCCCGGGACTGCAGAAAGCGCAACTGGCGGGCTTTTTCCTTGCGGTCCGCCGGCGGCCGGCGGAAGCGCCGGGCGTGGGTCTCGCGGGCCAGGGCAAACCAGTCACACTCGGCCTGTTCCAGGGCCTCCTTGACCAGGGCCTCCGGAAGGCCGCGCTGCTGAAGCTCGGAGCGGATGCGCAACGGGCCCTGGCCGCGCTCGATCCGCGAACGCACAAAAAAACCGGCGAAGCGCCGGTCATTCAGAAAGTCGTGTTCCTGGCACCAGTCCAGCGCCGCGTCCAGCGCCTCGCTGTCGCCGAACTTGCGCGCCATCTTGACGCGCAACTCGGCACGGCCGTGGTCCCGGCGCGCCAGCATCTTCACCGCATACTGGCGTAACTCTGAAGGGTCGGCGGGGCCGTCTTCGGGGCCCCGCTGTCGCCGGCGCCGTTCAGTCATCCTTGCCGTCTTGCGCCTCGTCGCCCTCGGCCACCGCCGCTTCCTCGCTGGCGGGGGTGACCACATTCAGCAGGCGGGCACGGATTTCCTTCTCGATGGCCTGGGCCACGTCCGGGTGCTCGGCCAGGTAGTCGCAGGCGTTCTGCTTGCCCTGGCCGATCTTGTCGCCCTGGTAGGCGTACCAGGCGCCGGACTTGTCCACCAGACCCTGCTGAACGCCCAGGTCCAGCACTTCGCCCAGCTGATTGATGCCCTGGCCGTAGAGAATCTGGAATTCCGCCTGCTTGAACGGCGGCGCCACCTTGTTCTTGACCACCTTCACCCGGGTTTCGTTACCGGTGACTTCATCGCCCTGCTTCACCGCGCCGATACGGCGGATGTCCAACCGCACGGAGGAGTAGAACTTGAGGGCGTTGCCGCCGGTGGTGGTTTCCGGGTTGCCGAACATCACACCGATCTTCATGCGGATCTGGTTGACGAACATCACCAGGCAGTTGGCGTTTTTCACGTTACCGGTGATCTTGCGCAGTGCCTGGCTCATCAGACGGGCCTGCAGGCCGACGTGGGCGTCGCCCATCTCGCCTTCGATTTCCGCCTTCGGCACCAGGGCCGCCACGGAGTCCACAATCACCACGTTGACGGCGCCGGAACGCACCAGCATGTCGGTGATTTCCAGCGCCTGCTCGCCGGTGTCCGGCTGGGAGACCAGCAGGTCGTCCACGTTAACGCCCAGTTTTTCCGCGTAATCCGGGTCCAGGGCGTGCTCCGCGTCCACGAACGCGCAGGTGGCGCCCTGCTTCTGCGCCTGGGCGATCACGCTCAGGGTCAGCGTGGTCTTACCGGAGGACTCCGGGCCGTAAATTTCGACGATCCGGCCTTTCGGCAGGCCACCGATGCCCAGGGCGATATCCAGCCCCAGGGAGCCGGTGGAAATGGCGGGAATGCGCTCGCGCTTCTGGTCGCCCATGCGCATCACCGAACCTTTACCGAACTGGCGCTCGATCTGAGACAGCGCCGCCGACAGTGCCTTACTCTTGTCGCTCATTTGTGAACCCCTCTCCGATTCCATCCATTGGCACAGAAACTGACCTGATGGCCAGCACTGTCTTTCTGGACAGCATTATGGGCAGTGTTTGTGCGGGGTGCAACCCCCCGCCGCGGGCGTGAGATGGAGGCCATGATACACGTCCCGGCGGAGGAACAAATCCGCGCGCCTCACAGGCGCTGGATCAGCCCCTCCATGGCCGCCAGCATGCTGCGGTTACGCACCTCGTCGCGGTCGCCGGGGAACAGAAAGTGTTGCGCCTCGGCGACATCCTCGCCGAGGCCCCAACCGATCCACACCGTGCCCACCGGCTTCTCGGCGGTGCCGCCGTCCGGGCCGGCCACGCCGCTCACCGAGATGCTGACGTCGCCGTTGGAGTGCGCCAGCGCGCCCCGGGCCATGGCCAGCACCACCTCTTCGCTGACCGCGCCGTGGGTCTCCAGAAGGGAACGCGGCACGCCCAGCATTTCTTCCTTGGACAGGTTGGAATAGGTCACGAAGCCGCGCTCGAACCAGCTCGAGGCCCCCGGCTCGTCGGTGAGCAGGCGGGCGATGCCGCCGCCGGTGCAGGACTCCGCCGTGACCACGGAAAACCGCCGCTGTTGTAAAATCTTGCCTAACTCCCGGGCTCGATCCGCCAGTCCTTGCATGCGCCTTACCTCGCCAAAGCCTGTTATTAGCGCCTCCATGATGGACGACTTGGCGCGGGCTTCCCAGCGCCCGCTACGCGACCACCTTCCAAGCCGGCGGCGGCTGTGCTATCCCCGGAGGCACCGACGCTAGTGAAGGAGCACTACCGTGACCACCGCGAAGGAAGATTCAACCGCGGCGGACGCCGCACCGAAAGGCACCACGCCGGGCGCCGCCATGGACAGCGTCGTACACCTGGTGGACGAAGACCCCGGTGCCCGCGACCGCCTTGACCGGCTGATGCGCCGCGCCTACCTGCCCTGCCGGGGCTACCGGGACAGCGACGATTTGCTGCTGCGCCTTAACGATGACCGGCCCGGCTGCGTACTGGTGACCCTGCGCACCCCGGGAATGGCCGGGGTGCGCACCCAGCAGCGTCTGAGCGACACCGGCTCGACGCTGTCGGTGGTGTTCCTGGGCGACAGCCCCCGGGTCAGCGCGGCGGTCGGGGCGATGCGCGCCGGCGCCGAGGACTTCCTCGACAGCCCCACCGACGACGACACCCTGATCGAAACCGTGCAACAGGCGGTGGCCCGGGACCGGCGCCGCAAAGCCCGTCAGAGCGCCCGCCTGGCGCTGCGCCAACGCCTGGCCCGGCTCACCCCGCGTGAGCGGGAAACCCTGGAGGCGGTGGTCTCGGGGCTGTCCAACAAGGGCATCGCCGAGGCCCTGTCGATTTCGCCGAAAACCGTGGAACTGCACCGCGCCCATATGATGCACAAGATGGGCGCCGGCTCGGTGGCGGAAGTGGTGAAGCTGTACCTGTTCGCCACGGAAGCGGCCACGCCGCCGGTTACGGGTTTTCCCCTGCCCGGCCACGGGGAACGCCCTATAGGCAACCGCCAGCGCACGGACTAGCTTGGCCCTTCACCCAAGGAACCGCCGGCGCCGTGCCGGCGGCCGGCAAAGGAGGCGCTATGAAAGCTCTGACCTGGCACGGTACCCACGACGTGCGCGTGGATACCGTCCCCGACCCACGGATCCAGGACCCCGGCGACGCCATTCTCAAAGTCACCGCCACCGCCATTTGCGGGTCCGACCTGCATCTCTATAACGGCCTGATGCCCGCCATGGAGCCCGGCGACGTGCTCGGCCACGAATTCATGGGTGAAGTGGTCGAGGTCGGCAAGGAGGTGCGCAACCTGAAAAAAGGCGACCGCGTGGTGGTACCGTTCACGATTTCCTGCGGCCACTGTTTCTTCTGCGACAAACGCCTGTATTCGCTGTGCGAGACCAGCAACCCCAACGCCGACGACGCCGCCCAGGCCATGGGGCACTCCCCGGCCGCCCTGTTCGGCTACTCTCATCTTCTGGGCGGCATCCCCGGCGGCCAGGCGGAATACGTGCGCGTGCCCCACGCCGATGTGGGACCGCTGAAAGTGGCATCCGACATGAAGGACGAGCAACTGCTGTTCCTGTCGGACATCTACCCCACCGGCTACATGGCCGCCGCCAATTGCGACATCAGCGCCGGTGACACGGTGGCGGTGTGGGGCTGCGGCCCGGTGGGTCAGTTCGCCATTCGCAGCGCCTGGATGCTGGGCGCCGGCCGGGTGATCGCCATCGACCGCGTTCCCGAGCGGCTCGCCCTCGCGGAAACGCAATCCCAGGCGGAAGTGATCAACTTCGAGAAAGACGACCCCTACCAGCGCCTGATGGAGATGACCCGGGGCTACGGGCCGGACAGCTGCATCGACGCGGTGGGCGCCGAGGCCCACGGCGCCGGCGACCCGGAATACCAGCGCCGGGACAGCGACTCCGGCGAACCCAACCGCCCCACCGCCCTCAACCAGATGATTCAGAGCTGCCGCAAGGGCGGGCAATTGTCGATTCCCGGCGTCTACACCGACAGCATGGACGGCGTCGCCTTCAACGGCCTGATGAACAAGGGGCTGTCACTGAAAAGCGGCCAGACCCATATGCAGGCCTATATGCCCGCCCTGTTACAGACCATCGAGCTGGGCAACATCGACCCGTCCTTCATCATCACCCACCGCTACGGACTGAACGACGCCGCCAATGCCTACGCGGATTTCAACGCCAAGCAGGACGGCTGCATCAAGGTGGTGATGACGCCCTGAGCCCGGCAGCCGGCGTCCACAAAAAAGCCCCGCCATCCGGCGGGGCTTTTTATGCGCCTCTGAGTGTCGCCGCTGTCGTTCAGGGCAACCGGGTCTTCAACGCGTCGGCGTCTTCGCTATCGTCTTCCACTTCACCTTCCAGGATCGCCTCCGCGCTGGTGGCGCGGGTGTAGTATTCCTGGTTGGCTTCATCGTCACTGAAGACATCGCTGACGCTGATGGCACCGCCGGCGAACAGGCCTTCGGTGCTGCTCCAGAACAGCACGTCGCCCTTGCCGTAGCTGCCCTGGGTCACCTTGGACCAGTCGACAAGCGTCAGGCCGGCGTCCGCGTTGAGCGCGAAGTTGTGGTCCTGCTTGAAGGACGCCACCGCCTTATCGGTCATCAGCAGCATCGCCACCTCGCCGGCGGCGACACCGCCCTGGGCACCGGCACTGACCGCGCCGAAGTTAAAGAACGCCGGACCGTTCCAGTCACCGCCGTCCTTGGCCAGCACCACGCCCTGGCCGCCGCGGCCACCGAACACAAAGGCGCCACGCCCGAAATCGGGCACCAGAAACACACCCTTGGCCTGCTCCAGCGCGGCGTCCATACCGTCCTCGCGCTTCATGTTTTGCAGCACCTTCTCGGACTCGTCGAGCACGTCCCGGGCGTTCCGGCGCTCTTCGCCGGTCTGCACGTTGGACGCCTGGTCCTCCATATGATCCATGCTCTGGGTGTTCTGCATGGTCTCCGCGTCATCCACGTCGCGACCGGTCTGATTGGCGGCGACGCCCGCCGCCAGCGAAGCCAGCGCCAGGGAAGTCGCTGTGATCGTTGCTACCTTCATGGTTCTCTCCTTCCTTGATGAGGGAACCGCCACGCTAGGGCGCCAGTCCGACCTCTGGAAATACGGGATAACCCGTGGTCGGCGGCCACAGCGTGCTAATCTTGGCCGGTTTTTCATTCCTTAACACACCCGGACACCATGACCTCAGCACCTACCCGAGCCCGGCGATGGCTGGAACGCCTCAACGGCTCCAAGCACATGCTCTGGCTGCTCGCGCTGTTCTCCTTTCTGGAGACCCTCATCGTGCCGGTGCCCATTGAGCTGGTGCTGATCCCGCTGATGGCCCTGAATCGCCAGCGCATCTGGCGCATCGCCACGGTCACCACCGCCGGCTGCCTGGGCGCCTCGCTGCTCGGCTACGGCGTCGGCATGGTGCTTTACCAGTCCGTCGGCACCTGGTTCATCGACACCATGGGCATGCAGAACGCCTACCAGGCCTACCAGGGCTTCTTCGACCGGTACGGTTTCATCGCCATCCTCACCCTGGGTATCCTGCCGATCCCGTTCCAAGTGGCGATGATTACCGCCGGGCTGTCCGGCTACCCCATCGCCCTGTTCGTGCTGGCCGCGCTGATCGCCCGGGGCATCCGCTACTACGGCCTGGCCTGGCTGGTGCTGCGCTACGGGCCCCGCGTGGAGCGGATGTGGCGGCGCCATGCTCTGGTGACCAGCCTGGTGGCCGGCCTGATTGTTCTGGGCCTGGCCCTGGGGATGCAGTGGCTGGCCGGGCAAGTATTTTGAGAACGGAGTCGCTGCGTCATACTGCTGGCCTCGGCGAACCGGACCGAGCGCGATTTTGACCATCTATTGAATTACACCGTATCGCCGATCGATCCGGTCCCCGCCGGAAGCCTGACACTACAACCTGCCTGTTCCGCATCACCGACGACAACCGCGCCATCCAGGGTCCGGAGAACCCTTCACCCCGGACTCCCCGGAGCACAGCCTAAAGTTGTGGGGCAAATACACCTTCAACCCCAGCTGGGAAGCCGGCCTGGGCGCGCAATACAGCAGCGGCACCTTCGCCGAATCCGGTGGCGTACGCTGGGAGCAGAACGGCTACACCACCTTCTCGGCCATGGCCGCCTACAACCTCAACGCCGACACCCGCTTCGTGCTCACCGGCAGCAACCTCACCGACAAGCGCTACTACAGCCGCGTGCAAGGCGGCGGCCGCCAGAACTACTTTGGCGATGCGCGGCAGTTCAAGCTCAGCTTTGAGACGCGTTTTTGAGAGGCCGCCTGTCGCCAGGAACGGATGCCCGGGTTCACCTGCCCGGGCCTTTCATCTTTTTCGGCAACAACGTCCTACGACGCCGACTAGCGCCCTGTTGAGCTCCCTGGTTCCACCTCAAAGGACATGTAAACTCGGGACTCGCCCAATACTTCTGTCTGCAGCAAATCATCATTCGAAGCTAATTCGATTTACTCGCACAAATACAACTCCGACAACCGATCCAGATCCGCCTTGACCCGTTCCCAATCCGGCATCGCATGGGTGATGAGGCGGTAAAAAGCGCGGCTGTGGTTATGCTCCTTCAGATGGCACAGTTCATGAAGAATCACATAGTCGATACACCGAGTGGGGGTTTTAATTAGATGCGGGTTGAGCAGAATGGTACCGGACGGTGAACAGCTGCCCCATTGCGTCTTCATATCGCGAATAGACCAGGATGGCCTTTCTTTTATCCATGACAGTTGCTCACCCACCATCGCTATCCGGCGGGCGAACATATCATTGGCTCGATCCCGATACCAACGATACAGGCTCCGCTTGATTGAGCTCTTCGAGGTATTGGGTGTGGTCACTCGCACTTGCCCGCGAAGCATCTTGACGTGCCGCTCGCCGGACGACTGAACAATTTTCAACCGGTATCTGCGGCCCAGATAAAACACCGTCTCACCGCTGACGTATTCCCTTTCCAGCACCTCCGCCCGGCGCGCCTCGATATCGGTGAGATGCAAGGTTACCCAGCGGGCGCGTTTGAGAAGGGCTTTCTTGGCTTCTGCGAGGGTGGTGTGTTGGGGTGTCTCCACCTCCACCAGGCCGTCCGGATAAACATGAATCCGCGCTTTGCCACCGTCGACACTCAGTAAGCGCCACCGGAACGGCAGACGCCGATCACCGTACTGTACCGCATAGGTCTTTTCCTGGGACTGACGGATCTCAGTCATGATTCAGGCCCACCCGGACGATGTGTACTACCTGGTCGAGAATCAGCTTGGCGTTATTCAATCCGAAACGCTCGAACAGCTGTGGCAAGAGGGCCTTACGGATGCCGGCATCAATACCACCGGGGTTCAGGGTATTCTCCGCGACCACGCTTCGCACGATACCGTCGATTTCACGGGCCAGATTGACCAGCGCATCCGCATCCTTCTCGATTGCGGAATCCACCTCCTCATCACCGAGGACAAGCCGGAAGACACCGAAGTACGCTTTGGCATGACGCTCCTTGGCCAACGCCTCGGGAATCCCCGGAGTACGGCGTTCGCTCACCTGATCCTCGAATTCCCGGAGAAGAGCGTACTGTTTGCCCGGATAGTCGAATAGCGCATCCGCTTCTTCGATGGCTTTCTTCAACAACTGGGAGAACACTTTCTGGGCATAGGGATCATCGCCCAGGTCCTGCTCGATGGTTTTTCGCGTCCGGGTTCGAATGGTGTCCGCCTCGTTGCGGGTTTTTTGGGCGTCCCACTCCGCCGGCTCTTCACCAAGCCGGTTCACCACATAGACGTCATCGCTATTCTTCACTTCAACGCCGACCACATCCCGGTCCACCAGTTTTCGGATCTGCTTCTCGTAGGCGCTGTAATCCACGGTTTCCTGGGCGTCTTGTCGGGCAACATGACGTAGCTCGGTGAAGAATTTTAGGTCCCGTTTATAGGTCCGGATCATCTCGTCGGTAAACGCCTTATCCTCGAAGAACGAGCGCGACGAGCAGGCCGCCTGTAGACACATGCCGAAATCCGTCAGCGCCTGGTAGAAGTCTTCGCGCAGCTTCTGGCGGCTGTCGTACTCCTTACCGTCCTCGTCGGCCTCATAGCGTGGCATCAGCACTTGGCGGAAGGCTTGCATGTCCCGGGCGTTATCCACGTACCCGAAGAAGGACCAAAGGTGGCTATGCAGCCTGGGTAAGCGCTTGTACTCGGTATCCACGTTCCGATACAGGCCGTCGATATCATCAATGTCATAGCCGCCCTGGGTGTGCTCCTCCAGGTTCTGATACTTCTTGATGGCGGTGTCCAGCTCCGCGAGGATGCCTCGATAATCGATCAGCAGACCGTAGGCCTTTTCCTCATGCAGCCGGTTTACCCGGGCAATGGCCTGGATCAGGTTGTGATCCTTGAGAGGCTTGTCGATATACAGGACGGCGTTGCGAGGCTCATCGAAGCCGGTGAGTAGCTTGTCCACCACGATCAGCAGGTCCGGGGCCCCTTCCATGCCGAAATGTTCAATGGCCTGGCGCTCATACTCGTACGGATCGCCGGTTACATTGTCCACCCACCACTTTTGCACCTCGGGGGGCTCCGCCTCGTCCACCTCACTGTGGCCCTCGCGGGTATCCGGGGCTGAGATCACCACGCGGGAGCTTACCAGCCCGGTCTCGTCCAGGAACCGCTTATAGCGAATCGCCGAGAGCTTGCTGTCACAGGCAATCTGGCCCTTGAGGGTCTTACCCAGTTCCTTGAAGTTGGTATTGAAGTGCAGGGCGATATCCCAGGCGATCAGCCGAATACGGTTCTCCGCGCCATAGATCGCCCCACGCTTGGCGTACTTGCGCTTTAAATCGCCCTTCTGCTCGTCCGTCAGCCCGCGGGTAATGGTCTCGAACCAGGCATCAATGGCCGCCTGATTCACGTCCAGCGCCGGGCGTCGCTCTTCGTACAGCAGGGGCGCCACGGTACCGTCCTCCACCGCCCGGCGCATGGTGTAGGCGTGAACGATCGGCCCGAAGGTGTCCACCGTCTCTTGCCGATCCTTTTTCAGTAGGGGCGTACCGGTGAACGCGATATAGCCGGCATGAGGCAGCGCCTTGCGCATGCGCTGGTGATTCTCGCCACCGTGGCTGCGGTGGCCTTCGTCCACCAGCACCAGCAGATTCTCACTCGGGTTATAGCACTCCTTATGCTTGATGGCGGAAAGGAACTTCTGCACCAGGGTGAACAACACCCGCTGGGTACCTTGCCCGATCTCCCGGGCAAGTTCACGCCCCGAGGTCATCCGCGCGCTGCCCGCCTTGCCAGTTTTCACCGAGGTCAGGCCCAGCGCGCCGGCGGCGGCAAAGGTGCGCGAGAGCTGCTTCTCCAGATCCACCCGATCGGTGACCACCAGCACGCGGCACTGTTTCAACGCCTCGTGCAGCACCAGCAGTTTGCTGAGAAACACCATGGTGAAGGACTTGCCCGAGCCGGTGGTGTGCCAGATCACCCCGCCCTGGCGGGAGCCGTTGGCATCTACCCGGCTGATCTTGTCGAGCAGCGCCTCGATGCCGAAGAATTGCTGGTAGCGGGCGATGATCTTGTCGTTTTTATAAAAGAGGATGTAATAACGCAAAAATGCCAGCAACCGCGCCGGGCTGAGCACGCCAATCAGCAGCTCGTCCTGTTCCGTGGGCAGCACCGGCCCGGACCAGAGAGCCTCGAAATACTGACGGACGCGCGGCGACCGGTCGGCGAACAACGTCTCCACCTGCTCATCGCTGAGCGGCCGGTTCTTTACCGCCTTGCGCTCTTCCTCGTTGATTCGCTCCTCCTCCCAGAGCGACCAGAACTTCCTCGGCGTACGGGTGGTGCCATAACGCCCGTCGGTCTGGCTCACCGCCATCAGCACCTGGGCAAAGGCGAACAGGTGGGGAATCTCCTGCACACCTTGGTTACGCAGCATCTGGCTGATGCTCTCATCGATCATGGATTTGTTCGGGTTGCCGGAAGCGGCCCGCTTGGCTTCGATCACCACCACCGGAATACCGTTAACAAAGCCCACCAGATCCGGGCGCCGGTGACCAGTGGCCGATGCGTTCTGCACCTCCATTTCCTCGGTGACCAGAAAGCTGTTTTGTTCAAGATCCTTCCAGTCCACCAGCGGCACCGTGGTGGCGTGGCGCTTGCCGTCCGGCATGAACTCATTGACTGTGATGCCCAGGGTGAGCATGTCATGGACGGACTCATTGGCCGACATCAGGCCCTCGGCCAGGGCCGGCGCCGACAGGGTGGCCACCACCTGTTGGATGCCGTCGCTGGAGAGCGGGTAGCTCTCGCCCTTGTACTCGAAGCGATGCTGGCGGAGAAAATCCATCAGCACCGGGCGCAGCAACACCTCACGGGTGGAGCCGCCTCGCCATGCCATCACCCGAGCCGGCGAGCGGTAGGCCCAGCCCAGCTTCATCAGCGTCACCAGGGCCGGAATGTGCGAGGCGTAGAGCTCGCTGGTGTTGGGGGTATCGCCTTTCACTTATTATTCCCCTTCCCCGAATTTTCGATCCATGTCATGCCCATAACGGATGAGCCTTCCAGTCGGCGGGGAGGCCCATTGCAACCCGGTATCTTTGTTCGCTTGCCAGAGTCTCCAGCAACTCATTACAAGACCCCGCCCAAGTGTCGCCATTGTGATTACTTCGCAGCAACACCCGCAGAATCAGCAGAGCGTAAAAGAGCCTGTCATGACGGGGCGTTATCGGCGGATTCCACTCTGATTCGCGCACTCTCTCCGGTTTGATTGCCAACTCCCGGTTCCAAAGACGGCCGTGATGGGCGCACAGGTTGCGGATGTAAGTCAGGGTATGGAGCCAGTCTTTCAGCCTTTTGTGATGAATGTCGAGCTGGTCCGCGATCTGTCGCTTATCCGGGTTTTTCAGGCCGGTGTAACAGAACGACAATGACCCCAGAGACATGACCTCGGTGGACATCCAGATCGGCAGAGTTGGAAAACCGGTATAGTTACGTTTGAAGTGCTCGACGAACACGTCTTTGGATTGGTGGGCTTCGGATTCCAGCTTCGCAAGCCAGACAGCGTGATTGAATCCAGGGTGGAAATTGGCGGAATTGGTATGCCCGAACGCCCCATACCGATGGCCGAGATGATAGGTCACCAGGGTACGGATATGCACTTCAATCCGCTCGATGGCATCCATCACCAAAAGCCGCAGGTGACGGTCAAACTCATACAGCCGCACGACCTGGTCGAAGTCCGTACCAGGCTCGAACACGCCGGTCACCCGTCCGTTCGTGTCCCGCTGCAGAAACGGGTACCAGTAAGCGCTCAGGCGGTAATAGCTGATCGAACTCAGATGACCAAGTGCCAGCGTCTGGTCGGGGATGTTAAGCCCCCTGGATTCCAGAAGTTGCAACTGCTCAGCAAACGAAAGAGGGAGCTTGGTATAGGGCTTCAGCATCGGGCAGCCCCTGGCGCGCCGTCCGGTAAACGGCGGACATAAAAAAGCCACCAAGGTTGCGCGACACCCCCAAGGAGGGCACTAAGCGTGGTGGCTGTGTTACCGACAATATAACGAATCCCGGCCAGCAAACGCAAGTGGCCGCCGCCCCGCGAGGGAATGGGCTGAGACCCGATTTCCCAACCCGGCCTCCAACCGGCACCAACGCCCCGACCAACGCCCGCCGCCGGCAAGAGAAGCGCCAGGTTTAGCGGGGCCCCGGCCGGAACATGGGCGGCGTAACGTTCACTGGTGTTGGGAGCTAGCTTCCGTGACAAAATACCCTCCCATCCCTGGTCATGATACGCCTCAGGCTGTGGCTCGTTCGGCCTCGTCGACCTTGACGCGGCGTTTTCCGGTGAGGAGTTGTTGCATCAGGGCTTTCTTTTCCGCTTTCAGACGCTCAACATCTCTGCGTATCAAGTCCAGCTCCTCTTCCTGTAAGTCAAGCACCCGAGCAATGACCCGTTGTTCCGCCAATCCTGGCAACTGGAGGCGCAATGTAAGCAACTGCTTTTTAGAAAGATTGTATCTTGTTGCCCCCTGAGCCATTCGAGCGATAATCTTTCTTACTGTCCACTCACGTAACTTGAACTTTGCAAATTCGGGAAGAAGTACCTCAAAATCATGGAGGCGGAATCCAAAACAAAAAGAATTCAGATATAGCTCATCCATATCTCCCAAGAAAACGGAAGTCATTCCCACTTCCTCCGGAACTTCGGAAGACGTTGTGAACAAAACATCACCGTATTTTACCCTGTGTTGGCGCTCACCTCTTTCGATTCGAACCCTATCAAAAATATCAGTATTGATTGACAAACCAGAAAAAACCTTCATGTAGCTAATGTATGGTTTTCCATCACCAAAGTCTTCTTTATTCTTACCAGCTAGCCCAGGGTAAGTGGACCCCAAATCACCAAGAACGTGGCTTTGCCATTCACCCTCAAAACCAGGCAACCGCTTCTTCCCCGTCAGCAACTGCTGCATCAGGGCTTTTTTCTGCTGCTCGCTGTTGGCCAGAAGCTGCTCCGTGGTGGCAATGGCTTCATCCCAGGTGGAGAGAATTTTGGCGATTTTTTGTTGTTCCGCTAACGGGGGAAGCGGAAAAGTCAAGGACTTAACATCCTGTTGGCTCACACTACACTGCGCGACGGCGCGCTTCGCAACTTTTCTAAAATGTGTTCTTGCAGTATACGAATGCAAAATTCGAATCAGGTACTCTGGAAGAACCGAAGATCGATCAGCTTCTATCCGCATCATATTTGATTCATACACAACCGAACCATTTTCAGGTCCTTTCCAGAGTATTGACTTCCCAATATGAGTCAGGCTATTTACCCGATTAACAATAATATCATCAAATTTCAGGCTATAGGATTCAACTTCTGAATCAGTAAGCCTGACCTTTTGGAGATTTTCATTAACCAATAAACCTTGATTATCAAAATCGTTAATTCTAAGTACGGGCACTCCTTCTCCGTAAAAATCCGCGCTTTTGTAAATTCCATTTTTATAAGACGCTGGAAGAACATCTCCGAGCTTTACTACCGGCAGCGATTCATCCGCCATAACCCAGCTCCTTCAGATAGCCATCCATCTCCAGCTCCAACGACACCAGCTTCTCCTTGAGCTGCTTGCGCTCGGCCCGTACCGCCATCAGGTCGATCTCCTCCTCTTCCTCGAAGGTATCCACATAGCGGGGGATATTCAGGTTGAAGTCGTTCTCGGCGATTTCCTCCGGCGTGGCCAGGTGCGCGTATTTGTCCACATCGGCGCGGTTGGTGTAGGTCTCGACGATCTTGCGAATATTCTCCTCGGAGAGCGCATTCTGGTTCTTACCCGCCTGGAACTCGCGGCTGGCGTCGATAAAGAGCACGTTTTCGTCGGTCTTGTCCTGGCGGAACACCAGGATCGCCGCCGGGATGCCGGTGCCGAAAAAGAGCTTCTCCGGCAGGCCGATCACGGCATCCAGCAGGTTCTCCTCGATCAGCTGCTTGCGGATCTTGCCCTCGCTGGAGCCTCGGAACAGCACGCCGTGGGGCACCACCACGCCCATGCGGCCACCTTTCTTTGACGAAGAGCCGGGCTTTAGTGTCTCGATCATGTGCAGGATAAAGGCGTAATCGCCCTTGGTCTTGGGCGGGATACCCCGGCGGTAACGGCCATGAGGGTCGTCGCCGGCGCCTTCATGGCCCCACTTGTCCAGCGAGAACGGCGGATTGGCCACCACCACGTCAAACAGCCGCAGGCGGCCTTTGTCGTCCAGCAACTTGGGGTTGCGCAGGGTGTCGCCCCACTCGATCCTGTGGTTATCCACCCCGTGCAGAAACATGTTCATCTTCGCCAGCGCCCAGGTGCTGCCGATGGCCTCCTGGCCATACAGGGCGAAACGCTTGGAGCCGTTGTGGGCATTCTTGATCTGGTTGGCGCATTTCAACAGCAGTGATCCGGACCCACAGGCCGGATCACAGATCTGGTCGCCTTCCGCCGGCGCCATCAGCTCGGCGATCAATTCCGAGACCTCCGCCGGTGTGTAGAACTCGCCGGCCTTTTTGCCGGACGTGGCGGCGAACTGGGCGATCAGGTACTCGTAGGCATTGCCGATAATATCCAGCCGCCCGATGCGGCTGGGCCGCAGGTTCAGCTCCGGCTTGTGGAAATCCTCCAGCAACGCCTTGAGGATCTCGTTCTTCTGCTTCTCGTCACCCAGCTTGTTGGAGTTGAAGCTGATGTCCTGGAACACATCGCTCAGCTTCTGGATATTCTCTTCCTCAATGGCATGCAGCGCCTTGTCGATGCGCTCGCCATTGCCCGGCTCATGGCGGTGCTCATACAGCGAGTAGAAGTTCGCCGCCGGCGGCAGCACAAAGCGCTCGTTCTTCATCAGCTCCCGGATCAAATCGGGGTGATCGCCATGCTCCTTCTGGTAGGCGTCCCAGTGATCCTGCCAGACGTCCGACAGGTACTTCACGAACAGCATGGTGAGCACATAATCCTTGTAAATGCTCGGATCCACCGTGCCCCGGAAGGTGTCACAGGCCCGCCACACGGCCTTGTTGATCTGGCCCTGGTTAATGTTTGTTTCGCTCATTTCGCTCTCTTGTGTTCTTGATGAGTAACGTGGCATTTGCCTCACGGCAACTGCTATGGGGTATCAGTCGTCCGCCGAAGCGCCCAGGGCTTATTGATCATCAACCACCGATGGCACGAGATCGGCGAGAGTCGCCACACAGTCCCTATTCTGGTCGCGACTGACGTTTACCAGCATGAGCAGTACTAAAGCGTTCCTGCCCTTGAAGACGCTACTCTTCACTAAAGTAGTCACTGTCAATCTGCTTCACTTCATAGACCTGTTTGATACTCACACCCAGGTTGTTCTCCACCATCAGTTGCGCCAGTTCCCGGCCGTCGAGCAGCACCACCTTCATGCTCAGGCCGTTAGCGGCCTCACGGGCGCCCGGGGAGAAATCGGAGGTGGTGATAAAGACTCCCTTGCGGGCTCCCTGACGGGTGAGCGCCCCGATAAACTTATCAATCTCTGGGCGGTGGACCGTATTGGCCCAGCGCTTGGCCTGGAGGTAGATCACATCCAGACCCAGCTTGTCTTCCTTGATGGTGCCGTCGATGCCGTCGTCGTTGGTGAGCTGGGTGGCCTGCCCGGCTTCCTTGCGGGAGCCGCCGTAGCCCATGGCCAGCATGAGGTCGACCACCAACTGCTCAAAGAATTGGGGCGAGGACTGGCGCACCTGAGTCAGAATCTCGTCAGCGAGGGCTTCCATCAGGGACTGATGGGCCTCGGCTAGGCGTTCGTCCGGGGTGGTCTGGTCCAGGTCGTCGGCCATATCCTGGCTGTCGTCAGTCTTGTCCTTGGGAGTGTGACTGTGAAAGCGCTCAAACTCAGGGAACTGTTTTAGCCAGCGGACGGTGATCCGGTCAGGGCCATTGGCCAGCGCAGCCTGACCCCGGTCGGTGATTTCCACCATGCCACGCTGGGGAATATGCAGCAGGCCGGCCTTGTTCAGGTAGGTCCGCGCCCAGCCGACCCGGTTATTGATTACCGTTTGGCGGCCGGAGGGGAGACGCTGCTTGCGCTCTTCTTCGGTGAGCTGAAAGGCATTCGCCACGTGTTGCCGCACGTCCCCCAGGGCCAGGGGCTGCCCGTGGCGGACCGACTCCAGCACGGGACGCATTACAGTTTGAAAATCCGGAATCGGCACGGTGGCTCCTCAATCTTTCGGGCGGGCTATCGGCGCGGAGCGTCGTCATCCAGCCTCTTATTATCAGCCGGAAACTCTATCACACCGAAGCCGGTGTTCCCGTCATATCAGACAACCGGATAACTCGCCTCACCCCAAAGCGCCCCGTGATGATCCATCATCACCTCAATCACCACCGGCACCAGGTCCGCCAGGATCGCCACGCAGTCGCGAATTTGGTCGCGATTGACGCTGCCATTCCAGGTGGCGCCGCCGTGCATAATCTGATTGCGTAAGGTGTAAATCCGGCTGAAGACGATGGAGAGCACCATCGGGGTGTTCTGCTGAGCCAGGGCTGAATGCGCCGCCTTCTTCGCGCCATCAAAACTGCGCTGCCACTGTGCCTCGGTCAGCACACCTTTCTGGTGGTCCCAGAAGCAGGAAAACACGTAAGGGTTATCCAGCAGAACGCGGATAGCGTTCGGGTAGGCGTTCCACACCAGTTCGTCGAAGCGCTTTTCGCCGTCCAGATCGCACAGCTTCTCCAGAAAGCCGTTGAAGGTGGCTTGCTCGTTGAGGTGGACACGGTCGTCGATTTCCGTGGCGTAGGCAGCGTTGAAGGCGATCCACAGGAAGATGAAGCGGCTGTCCGGGTCGTCTTCCTGTTCGGCACGGTCGAGCCAGCTCAAGGCGCGATGCACGCGCAGGCTCAGATTCTCCGGGTAGTTTTCGCGCTCGGCGCGCTGGCGCGCCTTCAGTTCTTTGTGGGTGCTCCCCATTTCCCCTCCAAATGCCCACCTTGGCGGACCGACGTTTGTTGGCGGACTCATCCTGTCGTCGGTTCCCTATGCCGGTGTGCCGGCTTTTTTGAGAACCTTATCACATCGGGAGGGATAGGTGATTACCTTCATATCGCCGCCTCCACCCAGACGAAATTTACCTCGCTGAGCGGCCCGGCGCCGTCCCAGCGGTAGGCGGCCAGGCGCCCGCCATGGCGGGCGGCGATGCTGTAATCCAGGCAGGCGATGTGGTCGGTGAGGGGTTGGGGGGTGCCCTGGAGCCAGTAGTGGCCGACGAACAGGGGTTTGTCGTTGGCGTAGCCGGGGAGCATGCCGTCGGCCAGGGGCAGGTCGGGGATCGCGTTCCGTGTGGTGTCGGGCACCAGGGCCACGTCCCGGTAGGTGGCGGGCGCGGTTTGCCACCAGCGGGTGCGGATGTGTCGCCGGGCGTGGCCGTCCTTGTCGTGAAAGCCTTCGCCTTCGGGCAGTTCGATCTCCAGGCCTTTGAGCGTGGTTTCCACGGCCGCGCACAGTGCGTGGCCTTCGGTGGCGGCGGGCACCCAGGCGTCGGCGGGCAGCCTCGCGTTGTCGTCCAGCCAGGTGTCGAGCGTGCCGATGTGCGCCGGGTGCCAGCAGGCGTGCACCGCGCGGAACTCCGGCAGGTCCAGGTACAGCGGCAGGGTGCGGAACCAGTCCAGCACCTCCTCGTGGAGGTCCGGGTACTGCCCGATTTGCTCCAGGAAGGCTTGATGCTGGTGGCGGTTCTTGGCGGAGTGCGGGCGCAGGTACTCACCGGGCTGCGACGGGTCCGGCGTGGCCCAGGCCACCGCGTTGAACTCATGGTTGCCCATGATCGCCAGCGCTTCGCCGGCTTCGACCATGGCACGCACGACGCGCACCACCTCCAGTTGCTCGGGCCCGCGGTCGATGTAGTCGCCCAGGAACAGCGCCTTGCGGGTCGGGTGCCGCCACACGCCCCGGGTTTCCGTGTAGCCCAGCCGGTGCAGCAACCGCTTCAGGGGTTCCGCGTGGCCGTGGATGTCGCCAATGATGTCGTACATCGTGCGTCCTCGTAATTCGAAAGGTGGCATCCCTGCCCCAGTGTCTATCCATGACAGTGTCCATCCGTGACACCCGCCACTCTATGACTTCAGTGACGACACATCTATACTGGCTACATGAACACGTCCAGTTTTCAGGCAGATCGAGGCCAGCCATAAGGAGATCGCCATGACTCGCGTTAGCCGCAAAAGCGCCGGTGCCTGGCCGGTGCGTTGGGATCTGTTACTGCGCTACCGGTTGATCGAGGTGATGGCGCTTTGGGAGGGCCGGCTCACCACCAACCATTTGATGCGTGCCTTCGGCATCGGACGCCAGCAGGCCAGTAAGGACATCAATACCTACCTGGCGGATTACGGGCCGGACAATCTGGTGTACGACCGCTTCCTCAAGGGCTACCGGCCCACGGAGGCGTTCAAGCCGGTGTTCACCCAGGGCGTGGCCGATGAGTACCTGCAAATGATGCACGCCCGGGAGGATCTGGCCTGCTCGTTTGAGTCGCTGACGGTGCGCGAGCTCAACACCGAGGTGCTGCTGCCGCCGGCGCGGGATCTGCGCCCGGCGGTGCTGCGGCCGGTGTTGCAGGCCTGCCGGGAGGGCAAGCGGGTGGAGATCGAATACGCGTCGCTGGCGAACCCGGAGCCCGAGTTCCGGGTGATCCAGCCGCACACCGTGGTGCACACCGGCTACCGCTGGCACGTCAGAGCCTGGTGCGAGAAGAACGGGGACTTTCGGGACTTCGTGCTCAGCCGGATCAGCGACCGGCCCGAGCTGGTGCTGCCCGGGGACCGTGGCGCCGAAGACGACGAGGCCTGGCGGACCCGAGTCGTCGTGCGCTTGGGGCCAGATCCTCGCTTATCGCCGCCGCAGCAGGCCCTGATTGAGCGGGACTATGGTATGAAGCGTAGGGGTATGGAGCACGGTGAGCTGCGCCTTGAGACCCGCGGGGCCCTGGTGGGTTATCTGCTGCAGCAACTGCGGGTGGATACGCCGGCGGATCATCGCTCACCGGAGGCCCAGCAGGTGGTGCTGTTGAACCATGATGAAGTACAGCAGTGGGCGGTTATGCCTGGGTAAGGCTCAGATTTTCACCTTCGTACGGTATTTCTCGATAACAGCTTGGCGAGAGGGCAATGGCTTCACGGATTCGGAATCGCTCACCTGAAAGCCCTCCAAGCGCAAACTCGCCCGGAAATTGGAGCCCCGGAACCTAGCGTAGTAGCTTTTCTTGGCTTTTAGCGTCAATGTCTTGTCGGCCATAACTTACCCATCCGCAATCTTCATATTATACCATAAATCAACCGCCTCTAGCGCATCAGTACCCCATATCGTGCTCTTGGGCCTGATCCGCCAGCGCCTGCAGGGCGGCTTCGCTTTCGGCGGTTCGGGCTGCCCGGTATTCCATCACGTCCTGAAGGCGGATGCGGCGATGCGTTCCGACCCGGCTGAAGGGTATCGCACCCTTTTCCAGCAATTTGACCAGGTGAGGCCGGGATACATTGAGCAGGTTGGCGGCTTCCTGGGTGGTCACCTCCGCGTGGACGGGCATGATGGTTACCGAGTTGCCCTGGGCCATTTCGGTGAGAATATTGCGCAACAGCTCCAGGGCATGCCGAGGCAGCACCAAATCCGTGTCGTCCATACGGACCCTGGCGCGATCCTGCTCCGGATGATCTTTCAGCAGCTTTGCCAGAGCGGCGGAGCTCTCACGAGCCAGATCCGTAGCCTGAGGGTCGGGAAGCTTGCTCTGGTCCGACGCGGTGTTCATAAGTACCTCTCAATGACGGATATCCTGGCGATATCCACAAACTAATCGAAATTAACGAAAATCGCAATAAACGAAACACCAGTGACCTTCCTGCCCTTTCAATGTTCAATACGTCCAATGCCGGCAACGCAGCGCCCCACCAATAGAGCCTGACCCAAGGGTTTGCTATTCTGCCCCGCTTACGTCCCGTTACCCGCCGGGGCGCCGTCACTTTCCCGGAAACAGGCGACACCGCGCATATGGCAAAGCAAGACTTGTCCGGCCACACCCCGATGATGCAGCAGTATTTAGGCATTAAGGCCGAGCACCCGGATCAGCTGGTGTTCTACCGGATGGGGGATTTCTACGAGCTGTTTTTCGGCGACGCGCAGAAGGCGGCGCGGCTGCTGGATATCACCCTGACGCAGCGCGGCCAGAGCAACGGCAAGCCGATTCCCATGGCGGGGATTCCCTACCACGCCGCCGAGGGCTATCTGGCGCGGCTGGTGAAGCTGGGCGAGTCGGTGGTGATCTGCGAGCAGATCGGCGATCCGGCGCTGGCCAAGGGGCCGGTGGAGCGCAAGGTGGTGCGCATCGTGACGCCGGGGACGGTGAGCGACGAGGCGTTGCTGGAGGAGCGTCGCGACACGCTGCTGTGCGCGCTCTACGAGGACGGGCCGCGCATCGGCGCGGCCAGCCTGGACGTGGCCGCCGGGCGCTTCGTGGTGACGCAGGTGGACGGCCACGAGCAACTGCAGGCGCTGCTGGAGCGCTGGCAGCCCGCGGAGCTGCTGATCAGCGAGGACCACGGCCTGCCGGGGCCGCTCAGCCAGCGGCCCGGGTGCCGGCAGCGGCCGCCCTGGGATTTCGACGCGGAGGGCGCGCGCCGGCAGCTTTGCCAGCAGTTCCAGGTGCAGGATCTGTCCGGCTTCGGGCAGCCGGCGCCGGCGTCGGTGGCGGCGGCCGGGGCGCTGTTGCAGTACGCCCGGGAGACCCAGCGCAGCGACCTGCCCCATGTCACCGGGCTGACCCTGGAAGCGTTCGACGACGGCGTCGCCATGGACGCCGCCACGCGCCGCAATCTGGAGCTCACCGAAACGCTCACCGGCCAGGAGGAGCCGTCCCTGGCCTGGGTGCTGGACAGCACCGAGACGGCGATGGGTTCGCGGTTGCTCAAGCGTTGGGTGCACCGGCCGCTGCGCGACCGCTCGGTGCTCGGCGAGCGCCAGGACCGCATCGCCGCGCTGCGCGACGGCTGGCGCTTCGAGTCGGCCCGCCAGGTGCTGGACCGGATCGGCGATATGGAGCGGATTCTCGGCCGGGTGGCGCTGCGCTCCGCCCGGCCCCGCGACCTGACCCGGCTGCACATCAGCCTGTCGGCGCTGCCGGAGCTGCACGCCGCCCTGCCCGACGACGCGGTGTTCCGGGGGCTGCACGACCGGCTCAGTGACTTCCCGGACAAAGTGTCGCTGCTGGAGCGCGCGGTGATCGAGAACCCGCCCATGCTGATCCGCGACGGCGGCGTGATCGCGCCGGGCTACAGCGAAGAGCTGGATGAGCTGCGTTCGATCAGCGAGAACGCCGGCGCGGTGCTGGTGGACATTGAAACCCGCGAGCGTGAGCGCACCGGCTTTTCCACGCTGCGGGTCAAGTACAACCGGGTGCACGGCTACTATATTGAGCTGTCCCGCCGCGAGGCGGACCAGGCGCCGGTGGATTACCAGCGCCGCCAGACGCTGAAGAACGCCGAGCGCTTTATCACGCCGGAGCTGAAGGAGTTCGAGGACAAGGCGCTGTCCGCGTCCAGCAAGGCACTGAACCTGGAGAAACGGCTTTACGAAGCGCTGATCGAGGAACTGGCCGCCGATCTCGGCCCACTGCAGGCCAGCGCCGCGGCGGTGGCCGAGCTGGACGTGCTGGCGTGTCTGGCGGAGCGGGCGGAAACCCTGAACTGGGTGCGCCCCAATCTGGTGGACGAGCCGGGCATCGAGATCGTCGACGGCCGCCACCCGGTGGTGGAACAGGTGATGGACGACGCCTTCGTGCCCAACAGCCTGCAGCTGGACGACCAGCGCCGCATGGTGATCATCACCGGCCCGAACATGGGCGGTAAGTCCACCTACATGCGCCAGACCGCGCTGATCGCCCTGCTCGCCCACATCGGCAGCGCGGTGCCCGCCGCCAGCGCCCGCATCGGCAAGATCGATCGCATCTTTACCCGCATCGGCTCGTCCGACGATTTGGCCGGCGGCCGTTCCACCTTTATGGTGGAGATGTCGGAAACGGCCAACATCCTCAATAACGCCACGCCGGAAAGCCTGGTGTTGATGGATGAGATCGGCCGCGGCACTAGCACCTTCGACGGCCTCAGCCTGGCGTGGGCGGCGGCGGAGCATCTGGCCCGCAATCTGCGCGCCTACACGTTGTTCGCCACCCATTACTTCGAGCTGACGCAACTGCCGGAGCATCTGCCCGGCGTCTACAACGCCCATCTCACCGCCAGCGAGCACAACAACCGCATCGTTTTCCTGCACCGCGTGCAGGAGGGGCCGGCGAGCCGCAGCTACGGCCTGCAGGTGGCGCAGCTTGCCGGGGTGCCCGCCGGCGTGATCCGCCAGGCGGCGGACAAGCTGGCGGAACTGGAAAGCGGTGAGCGGCCGGTGCCGGCGGCCCACTCCGAAGCACCCGCCCAGGCGGACATGTTCGGTGCCATCAGCGAGGTGGATAAAGCGCTGCGGGATCTGGACCCGGATGATCTGACGCCGCGCCAGGCCCTGGAGGCGCTCTACCGCCTGAAGCAGTTAAGCGACCACTGATAAACCCCGGCATTGACCACTTCGGTCAATCGCGGTGCCCGCGGCGCTTGCCAGCCCGGCACAGTCGGGTAGACTAGCGCGGCCCCGAGGGAGGGTCACGCGCCGAGCGGCTGGCGCCCCTGGCGATATACCCCAAGCGGGCCGGTGATCTGATAGAATTCAGTGCTGGCCCTGGAAAGAGAATACACCTGGCGAGGACAGGCTATGACGTTCGTAGTAGGTGAAAACTGCATCAACTGCAAACACACGGACTGCGTGGAAGTATGTCCGGTGGACTGTTTCTATGAAGGCCCCAACTTCCTGGTGATTCACCCGGACGAATGCATCGACTGCGCCCTGTGCGAGCCCGAATGCCCGGTGAACGCCATCTTCTCGGAAGACGAGTTGCCCGACGACCAGCAGGATTTCCTGGAAATCAACGCGGAGCTGGCGGAGAAGTGGCCCAACATCACCGAGATGAAGGACTCCCCGGACGATGCGGAAGAGTGGGACGGTGTCCCCAACAAGAAGGAAAAGCTCGCCCGCGAGTGGTAACCGGCGGGTAGCCTGAAATAAGAAAGGGCGGCATCCTGCCGCCCTTTTTGCGTCGAGTGTTCCTTACCCGATTGCGCTCACCTAGAACCTCCGTGTCCACCGTCCCTAGCTTTCCGTGTGCTCTTCTCCATGAGCACGGGAGGCACTATAGCAATCGCGGAGGCCGGCAAGGGTTAAAGATATATAAAAACTGCGGACAAGAAATGAGCTCTTTCGGCTCTTCCCCAGATATATCAATAGCTTAGCGAATTCGCCGATAAAAATTGACGGCATCCGAGGACAGAAGATTGGTAGAAATGCTTACAGTCTTGTAAGATATTGCTTACAAACTCAGAGCATTTCAGCAGGCTGTTCCGGTGCCTTAAGGCCTCCGGGACACACAGCGGTGCCACAAAGCCGCCAAGTTTTACAATCGCTCACGGCTTTTTACAGCATGGGCAAAGTGGGACATGTAACCTTTTGATTAGATAAATGGTATCCCCCCAAGGCGCTAGCAATAGCGCTCACAACCCCCCCTCATCCACCCCCTTTGGATGAGGGGTTTTTTTTGCCCGCTCAACAGGCGCCGAGGGCGTCGCAGGACTTCTGGAACTGATTTTCCAAGGCCTCCATCAGGGTGCCGGCGGCGGCCAGGTCCCGCTCGCGGGCGTATTGCTCGATTTCCAGGCAGATGCCCGTTACCCGCAACGCACCGAGATTGCCGCTGCTGCCTTTGAAGCTGTGCGCCTGCTGCCGGACGGCTTCGGCGTCGCCGGCGGCGAGGGCGTCGTGGAGGGCTTGCAGGCGCTGACCGCCATCGCGGATGTAGGAGGCGACCAGGGTGTCGAAGTCGCCCCCCATGATTTCTCGAAGTTCATTGATAACGGCGCTGTCGAGCACCGGTGGCTGTTCCATGTCTCACTCCCTTGATTGAAGGCGGCCCGGATTCCGATGATAAGCCTAAAGGACCACCTGGAAGGCCAATATACTAAGCCGGAAGCGCGGGGTTCAGGAAGCCGGAAGTACCGGGAATGGGACTCAGGGCAACACACCCAGGTTGCGGGCGCGGGTCACGTCCTCGGGGATATCCACGTCCCAAAGGGGCGGCAATACGGTCACCGGGGCCACGTCGTTGAGCGCCACCAGCGTATCGGCCATGGCGTAATCGGTGCCCAGGCGCACCCCTTCGAAGCGTCCGTCATGCCAGACTGAGGCGTCGCTGCCGCCGATCAACACGTAGCCGCCGTCCTCGCTGGCGCCCAGCACCACCCGGGCGTTGTCGAGCCCGTCCACGGCCAGTGCCAGGTAGGTCTGGTCCAGCACCGGGCAGTCGCTGCCCACCAGTAGCACCCGGGCCGCTTCTTGCAGGCCGTCCCGCAGTGCCGCGTTCATGCGCTCGCCGAGTCCGCCGCCGTGCTGCAGCCCCACCTCCAGGCCGATTTCCCGGGCGTGGGCGGCGAGCCGGTCGTCATGATCGTCGAGCATCAGCCTGGCGCGGCCGGGAAAGGCGGCGGCCTCCCGCAGGGTGCGGTCGAGCAGGCGCTGGTGTACATCCAGGGCGGTGTCCTCGCCCAGTTCGGGCACCAGGCGGGTCTTCACCCTGCCCCGGCGCGGGGCCCGGGCGAAGACCAGCAGCAGGGTATCCATGGCGGGCGCGCGCTCAGCCGCCATGGTGCTGCTGACGGTAATGTTGGCGGTAGTAGTCGCGGTGCAGCCGGGCCGGGTCCTCGCCGCGCCAGTAGCGCCAGCGCAGCTGCCACATCAGCATCATGGTGCGCCACACACCGTGTTCCTCCCAGCGCCGGCTGTCGGCCACCAGCCGCGGACGCAGGCAGGCGGGCGCCGCCAGGCGGCGCAGACGCTGGCTCAGGGCCACGTCTTCCATCAGCGGCTGCATCGGGAAGCCGCCCATTTCCAGGAATTGGTCGCGCCGCACGAAGATGCCCTGGTCGCCGGTGGCGATGCCGGTCCAGCGCGAGCGGATATTCATGGCATGGCCGATCAGCGGGAACAGGCGGTGATTGCCGGACAGGCGCACGTCGAAGCGGCCCCAGACGGCGTCCTCGGGCAGCGCTCTCAGGGCGCGGATGTGACCGCGCACCACCCGGCCGCAGTCGGCGTGCAGGAACCACAGCCAGTCGCCTTCGGCGCGCTCGGCGCCCAGGTTCATCTGCCGGGCTCGGCCACGGTCGCAGTGCAGCACCAGGTCGGCGTGCTCACGGGCGATCAGCGCGCTGTTGTCGCTGCTGCCGCCGTCCACCACGATGATCTGATCGCCCTCGCCCAGGCGTTCACGAAGCATCTCCAGGAACGGCCCCAGACATTTCGCCTCGTCGAGCACCGGAATTACCACACTCAGGTTCATCCCAAAGCGCCTCCACAGCTACTGCCGGACCCCGCGGTGCACCCGAAGCAATGATCGGCCACGTACACCGGCTCGCCTTCCTTGTCGGCGTCGAGCAGCTCGCTGACGTGGGGGCGCCGATCATGGTGCCCCTGGGGCATATCCAGCATCTGGTTGAAGTCACAATCGTACAGGTAACCCTGATAATCCACGCTCAGGGTATTCCGGCACATCACGGCTTCAAGATTGTCGCGATTGTAGTTGTCGCGCAACAACTGCATGTAATCGTTGAACTGGTTATGCGCCAGCAGCACCGCCCCGAAACGGCTGATGGGCATATTGGTGATGGTCAGCAGGCGGTTGAAGCGCACGCCGAAGCGCTGGTCCAGCTCGCGGTGGTAGTCCGCCTCCAGGGCCGCCTGCGGCGGCGGCAGATGGGCGCCCACCGGGTTGTAGACCAGGTCCAGGGGCAATGCCGGGTCGCCATAGCCGACCGCGTTCAGGCGCCGGATCGCCTCGATGCTGCTGCTGTAGACGCCCTTGCCGCGCTGCTCGTTGACGTTCTCTTCCAGGTAACAGGGCAGCGACGCCACGATCTGCACGCCCTGCTCCGCCAGGAATTCCGGCAGATCCTGATAGCCGTCCTCCAGCAGGATGGTCAGGTTGCAACGGTCGATCACGGTGACGCCGCGGGCCCGGGCGGCGCGCACCAGATCGCGGAAATGCGGGTTCATTTCCGGGGCGCCGCCGGTCAGGTCCAGGACCTCCACGCGGCCCCGGTCCAGCACCTGGATGATCTGCTCAATGGTCTCGCGCTGCATCATTTCGGTGCGCGTGGGGCCCGCGTTCACGTGGCAGTGCACGCAGCTCATATTGCACAGATAGCCGAGATTGACCTGCAGAATGCTGGTGTGGCGCCGGCGCAGCGCCGGGAAGTCGGTACCACTGCGGAGCAAAAGCCCTCGGGTGTCCTTCATGGTGCGCTCCTCTACTTCCAATACGCCCATGGATGCACGTTAAAGGGAAACGTTACGTCAAACAGGGGAATCCGGCGAGGGTTTATCCGAAAAACCAGGAAAGATGGCGCCCCGAGCAGGAGTCGAACCTGCGACCTAGCGCTTAGGAGGCGCTTGCTCGCCCTCCGGGCCCCGGCCTCGCGGCGGTATCCGCGAGGCGTGAACGCGGCCGGCGTATACGCCGGAAACCCCCGCGTTCACCCAACTGAGCTACACCAACGGAGAGCGTTGGCGTGTTCGACTGGCGCCCCGAGCAGGAGTCGAACCTGCGACCTAGCGCTTAGGAGGCGCTTGCTCTATCCAACTGAGCTACCGGAGCTGAGGGTTGGTATTGTAATTATCTCGGCGCGTGATGCCAGTGCGTGGGTTTACGGGCTTTTACCTTCGTTTGGTTTACCGGGGCGGCGAGTGTGGTTAGCGTCGGGGTATCCATTCGATGAACCTAGGGAGCGGGCACATGAGCAAGATACTCGGCTTAATCATTCTGGTACTGGATATTCTGGCGATCATCAAGATCGTTCAGTCCGGCGCCTCCACCGGCGAGAAGATTCTGTGGGTGATCCTGGTATTGGTATTGCCGGTGATCGGCCTGGTGATATGGGCGCTGTTGGGCCCGGGCTCACCGGTCAAGAAGTAGCGCCACGGCGGCCGGCGCTATCCGCCGGTCGCCGCCTTTATCAACGCCTGATTGTCCTGGCTGATCAGCCAGAAGCCCACACTGCCCAGCGACACCATCAGAAACTGCATATGCTGTTTGCGCCCGCGTAGCCAGGCCTGGGGCCAGTGTTCGCGGACCGCGCCCACCTTCTCCATCAGAAACAGCAGCATCACCGCCACCGCCATCAGCGGCGTGGACGCCCAGGCCGGCAGAAACGGCGTGGCACAGGCGGCCACCAGCAGCAACGCCGCCATCGGTACCAGGCCGGCATCCTCCCGCGCCAGCGCCGAGCCCGTATAGAGCCCCACCTGCAGCAGCACGTGCAGTGCCGCCAGCAACGCCACCAGCGTCACCCAGGATTGCGCCACGGTCGGTGACGGCAGCCAGATCGCCGTGGCCACCGCCACCACCACGAAGCCGTGGATGAACTGCAATCGGGACAGGGTTTTCAAGCCGGCCGGAAGCTCCGGGTCGCGGGGCAAACGCATGCAACATCCTCACTGCCAGAAAAGGGTTATAGATAGGGCTCGAACAGGTGCGCCAGCGCATTGCGCACGTGGCGCCAGCGGCCCATGGCACGGAACTCCGCTTCGCCGACCCGGCGCGCGCCGCGCAGGCGGCGGTCGATCAAATCGTTGGCCTGCTCCGCCAGGGGGTCATCATAACATTCCATATCGAATTCGAAGTTAAGGCGAAGGCTGCGCGCGTCCCAGTTGCCCGAGCCCAGCAGCACCCAGTGGCCGTCCACCGTCATCAGCTTGGTGTGGTCGAACGGCGGCGCCGAGAAATGCAGCTCCGCGCCTTCGCGCACCAGCCAGCGAAGCGCGTGCAGGCTGGCCCACTGCACCAGCCGCAGGTTGTTCTTTTGCGGCACCACGATGTTCACCCGCACCCCTTTCAGCAACGCCAGCTGCAGGCTCGCCAGCAGGGTCTGGTCGGGCACGAAATACGGCGTGACGATGCGCACTTCGTGCTCGGCGGCGCCGATCGCCGCCAGCAGCGTCAGCCGGCGCTTGTCGAAATCCGCGTCCGGGCCGGCGTTGATACCGCGCGCCAGGGTGTCGCCCGCTTCCAGGGCGCCCAGGTAGTTGTCATCCAGGGTCTCGCCGCAGGTGAACGCCCAGTCGGCGACGAAGCTGCGCAGCAGATGCACCACCGCGGGCCCCTCCACCCGGGCGTGCAGGTCCTGCATGTGCGCCGGCTCGCGCAGGTAGCCGGCGCGGATGTTCATGCCCCCGGTGAAGCCGATGCAGCGGTCCACCACCATCAGTTTGCGGTGGTTGCGCAGGTTCAGGTAAGGCATTCGCCAGGGGGCGATGGAGTGCAGAAAGCGCTCCACGCGCACGCCCCGGCGGCGCAGGCGCAGGGTGATCGGTGGCAGCGAGTAGAGCGCGCCGACGCCGTCCACCAGCACCCGCACGGTCACGCCGCGCGCCACCGCCCGCTCCAGGGCCTCCGCCAGCGGCTTGCCGGCGGCGTCGTTGCCGAAGATATAGGTGGCCAGCAACACACTGTCACGGGCCTGGTCCACCGCCTGGATCATCGCCGCCAGCGCCGGCCCGGCCTCCAGCAGCGTGACCCGGTTACCGCCGGTAAGCGGCAAGCCGGTGAGACGCCCCACCAGCCGCGCCAGCACCCGCAGGCGGTCGGATTGCAGCGGCGTGCCCTGATCCCGGCCGGCGCTCAGGGCGGCATCAATGGCGCCGCCGCCGGTGAGCTGGCGGGCGCGCCGCTGTATGCGGTTCACCCCCAACAGCAGATACAGCAGGGCGCCGACCAGCGGCACCAGCCATACCAGGCCGGTCCAGGCCGCGGCGGCGCGGGCATCCCGTTTGTGCTGCGCCACATGCAGCGTCACCCAGACCGCCGCGACCACGCCGGCGGTCGCCACGATGGCGGGCCAGAACACCTGCAGCCAGGCGATCAGCCACTCCACGAGCGACGCCGCGCCGGCGACCCATTCCTGCATGCTGTCTCCCTTCCGATTGCTTCCCCGTCCTAAGACCACCCAGCATACACCAGGGCCGCCGCGCATCCGTCCCCGGCGGCGCCGTTTTGCGCTCGGCCGCGCAAACGCATACCATAGCGCCGCTTTACACCCGCCGCGTTAACGACGCGCCGCCCCTGGCCCTTTCGGCCCGCAGGGGTACTTATCCGGCCCAAAAGGCCATGGGGTCAGCCCCCGACGCAGACAGATATAACATGAACCACGCTGGTTGAAGCGGCCAGTGTACCGGCGCGCCCCTTGTCGCCGTCGGCGCATGATCAGGAGCGAAAACCATGTCAGAAGCCAATACGGTTATTCCGCTGCGTGAACATCAGGAGCCGGCCACCGAGGAGCCGCGCCGCTTCAAGGTGTTCACCGCACGCCAGTTGGACAAAATCGAACAATTGCAGCGCCTCGACGATGACGCCCGTTTCGCCATGCGCGTGGTGGCCAACGTGCTGCCGTTCCGCGTCAACGAATACGTGATCGAGGAACTGATCGACTGGGACAAGGTGCCCGACGACCCGATCTACCAGCTCACCTTTCCGCAGAAAGGCATGCTTGCACCGGAACACTTCGACAAGGTGGCCGACGCCATGCGCGGCGGCGACAAGGCGGAGATCGATGCCGCCGTGGCCGAGGTCCGCGAGGCCCTCAACCCGCACCCCGCCGGGCAGATGGAACACAACATTCCGGAAGTGGACGGCGAAAAGATCGAAGGCATTCAGCACAAGTACAACGAGACGGTGTTGTTTTTCCCCAGCCAGGGCCAGGTGTGCCACAGCTACTGCACCTTCTGTTTCCGCTGGGCACAGTTCATCGGCGATAACGATCTCAAGATCGCCACCAAGGAAGCCGGCCAGCTCAAGCGCTATGTGCAGGCACACCCGGAGATCACCGACATCCTGATCACCGGCGGCGATCCGCTGGTAATGAAGACCAAGAACCTGCGCGCCCACATCGAACCGCTGCTGGAGCTGGAGCAGATCCGCACCATCCGCATCGGCTCCAAGGCGCTCACCTTCTGGCCCCAGCGGGTGATCTCCGACAAGGACGCCGACGACCTGCTCGACCTGTTCCGTGAAGTGCAGGCCGCCGGCAAGCACCTGGCGCTGATGGCCCACTACAACCACTGGCGCGAGCTGGAGCCGGCCATCGCCCGGGAAGCGATCGCCCGGGTACGCGAAACCGGCGCCCAGATCCGCGCCCAGGGCCCGCTGCTCGCGCACATCAACGACAACGCCGACGACTGGGCGCGCCTGTGGCAGACCCAGGTGGAGCTGGGCATCGTCCCCTACTACATGTTCGTGGAACGGGACACCGGTGCGCGCCGCTACTTCGAAGTGCCGCTGGCCCGCGCCTGGAATATCTACCGCGACGCCATGAAGCAGGTCTCCGGCCTGGCGCGCACCGCCCGTGGCCCGAGCATGTCCAGCCACCCGGGCAAGGTGGAAATCCAGGGCGTCACCGAAGTCGCCGGCGAGAAGGTGTTCGTGCTGCGCCTGATCCAGGGCCGCAACCCGGACTGGGTACAGCGCCCGTTCTTCGCCAAGTACAACGAGGACGCCACCTGGCTCAACCACCTGGAGCCGGCGTTCGGCGAAGACAAGTTCTTCTTCGATGACGAGCTGGCGGCCATGGAAGACTAGGAACGCGGCCCGTCAGGCGCGGCAGCGGCCGGTCGACGCTCAAAGCAACGCGGCCAGCCGCGCCAGCGCCCGCTCCACCCGACTGTCCCAGCGCACCGCGCAATTCAGACGCAAGCAGTGATCGAACTTGCCGGAGGCGGAAAACAGCGCCCCCGGCGCAAAGCTCACGCCCGCGTCCAGGGCCCGCTCCGCCAGTTCCGTGGTATTGACCTGGCCGGGCAGTTCCAGCCATAGCACGAAGCCGCCGGCGGGACGGCTGACCCGGGTCTCCGTGGGGAACAGTTCGGTGACCCGGTCGGTCATTCGCGCCACCGCCCTGGCATGCTGAGCCCGCACCCGCCGCAGATACAGGTCGTAGTGACCGTGATCAAGAAAATGCGCCAGCGCCAGTTGTGACGGCGTGGCCACCGACACCGTATTGATGAACTGCAGATACTGCGCCCGTTGAAAATCCCGCCCGGGCACCAGCCAGCCCACGCGCATCCCCGCCGACAAGGTCTTCGAGCACGACGAGCAGTAGTACACCAGGCCGTCCCGGTCCCAGGCCTTGATGGGCAGCGGGCGCGTGCCGCTGAGCGGCAGGTCACCGTAGATATCATCCTCCACCAGCGGCACGTCATGGTCCGCCAGCAGACGCAGCAGCGCCTGTTTGCGGCTGTCGGGCATGCGCGTGCCCAGCGGATTCGAGAAGTTCGGCACCATCACGCAGGCGGCCACCGGCCAGCGCTCCAACGCCAGCGTGAGCGCCTCCAGGGACAGGCCCTGGATCGGGTCGGTGGGGATCTCCAGGGCCTTGAGGCCCAGGGATTCGATCACCTGCAGCAGGCCGTAGTAGGTGGGCGACTCAATGGCCACGGTGTCCCCCGGCCGGGTCAGCATGCGCAGGGCGATGGCGGTGTTGCTGCTGGCGCTGCTGTATCCGGTCTTTTTCAGCGCCGACGCGCCACCGCTGCCGGCGCCCGCGGCGACCCCGCCGCAGTGGTGGCTGAGCGTTATGTAACCGCCCCGGCAGCCGGCACTTTTTCTTTGCGGGTGAGTCGCTTAGGCTTGGCGGGCGGCCCGCCCGGGCCGTGGATACGGGATGCTCAGGGGAAGGCGGCGATGCACAACGGTTTCATGGTGTTGCACGGCAACCGGCTGGAGACGCTCACCGAGCTGGTGGCGGACTGGCTGCGGCAACACCCGCTGGCGCCGCTGGACGAGGAGATCTTCCTGGTCCAGTCCAACGGCATGGCCCAGTGGCTGAAACTGCAGCTGGCCGGGGCGCTGGGCATAAGCGCCGGCTTCCAGTTCCAGATGCCCGCCCGCTTTCTGTGGAGCGCCTACCGCACCGCGCTCGGTGAAGATCGGGTGCCGCGCACCTCGCCGTTCGACAAGTCACGGCTGCTGTGGCGCCTGTACCGGCTGCTGCCCGCCCTGCTCGACGCGCCCCATTTCGGTCCGCTGCGCCACTTCCTGGCCGACGACGTGGACGGTCGCAAACGCCACCAGCTGGCGGAACGGCTGGCGGATCTGTTCGACGCCTACCAGGTCTACCGGGCCGACTGGCTGGCGGACTGGGAACGGGGCGATGACCGGCTGCGCCGCGCCGAGGACCGCGACCGCTTCGACGACTTCCCCGCCAGCCAGCTGTGGCAGGCGCATTTGTGGCGCGCCCTGCTCGCGGACATGGACGCGGACAAACAGGGGCTCAGCCGCAGCGCCATTCACCGGGCCTTCGTGGACACCCTGCAACAGGACACGCCGCCGGCGGGCCTGCCGCGCCGGCTGATCATTTTCGGCATCAGCGCCCTGCCCCAGCAGGCGCTGGAAGCCCTGGCGGCGCTCAGCCGCCACTGCCAGATCCTGATGCTGGTGCAGAACCCCTGCCAGCATTACTGGGCGGACATCGTCGAGGACAAACAGCTGCTGCGCCGTCAGCTCGACAACCGCAAACGTCACCTCACCGCGTTGCCGGACAACCCGATCAATCCGCTGCTGGCCGCCTGGGGCAAGCAGGGCCGCGATTTTATCGGCCTGCTCTACGACCACGACGACCCGGACAGCTACCGCAGCGCCTTTCAGAACCAGATCGATCTGTTCGAGAACCTGGAACCGCGCACCCTGCTGCAACGGCTGCAGCAGGACATTCTCGACCTGGAGCCACTGCCGCCACCGGACCAGCGGCCGCCGCTGGCGGCGGACGGCTCTCTGCGCTTCCGCATCGGCCACAGCGCCCAGCGGGAGGTGGAGATTCTGCACGACGAGTTGCTGGACCGCTTCAGCGCCGACCCGGACCTGCAGCCCCGCGACGTGATCGTCATGGTGCCGGATATCGAAGCCTATGCGCCGCACATCGACGCCGTGTTCGGCCGCCTGGAGCGGGACGACCCGCGCTACCTGCCCTACACGCTCAGCGACCGCAGCGCCGGCGCCGCCTCGCCGCTGGCCCAGGCGATCGAGTCGCTGCTGCATCTGCCGCAGTGGCGCTTCACCGCCACCGATATCCTCGACCTGCTGGACGTACCGGCGGTGCGCGAGCGCTTCGGCATCGACGAGAGCGACCTGCCGCAGCTGGCCCGCTGGATCGACCAGGCGCGCATCCGCTGGGGGTTGAACAGCGAGCAGCGGCAGACCCTGGACGTGCCCGGCTTCGAGCAGAACAGCTGGGCGTTCGGCCTGAAACGCATGCTGGCCGGCTACCTGCTCGGCGACGGCCCGGCCTGGATGGGCATCGAGCCGCTGGACGAAGTGGCCGGCCTGGGCGCCGAGCTGGCCGGGCGCCTGGCGCGCCTGCTCGACACCCTGGAACACCACTGGCGCCAATGCCGCCGTGACGGCGGCGCCCGCGACTGGCGAGAGCGCTTCACCGCCCTGCTCGACGATCTGTTCCTGCCCGTGGACGAAGCGGACCAGAACCTGGACGCGGGCCTGCGCGACGCCCTCAACGACTGGATCGCCGCCTGCGACGAAGCGGATTTCGACAGCCCGCTGCCGCTCACCGTGGCGCGCCGGCCGCTGCTCGACGCCCTCAACGCGGAAAGCCTGTCGCAGCGGTTCATGGCCGGGCGCATCAACTTCTGCACGTTGATGCCGATGCGCGCTATCCCGTTCCGCCATGTGTGCCTGCTGGGCATGAAGGACGGCGACTACCCGCGTCAGCAGCAGCCCATGGATTTCGACCTGATGCGCCAATGGGGCAACTACCGGCCCGGCGACCGCTCGCGCCGCGACGACGACCGCTACCTGTTCCTGGAGGCCCTGCTCAGCGCCCGCGACAGCCTCTACATCAGCTGGACCGGCCGCAACGTGCGCGACAACAGCGAACGCCCGCCTTCGGTGCTGGTGGCGCAACTGCGCGACCACATCAACCAGCGCTGGCGCGTGGACCGGGGCGAACCGGTGGACGCCCTCACCGTGGCGCACCCGCTGCAGCCGTTCAGCCCGGACTATTTCGACGCCGACGATGACCGGCTGCACACCTACGCCAACGAATGGCGCGCCCTGCACCAGGGCGACGCGCCCCGGGCGCGCAATGAACAGCCGCTGGCGCCGCTGGAAACCGGCGAGCCGGTCACCTGCGCCGCCCTGGGCCGCTTTCTCAAGCAGCCGGTGGCGCACTTTTTCGAGCACCGTCTGAAAGCCCGGCTCCGACAGGAACGCCGCGTGCTGGACGACACCGAGCCGTTCGCCTTCGACGGTCTGCAACGCTTCCAGCTGCAGGATCAACTGCTCAGCGAGGCCCTGCGCGCCGGCCCCGACCAGGCCGACGCCGCCATGGCCGCCGGCCTGGACCGGCTCGCCGGCAGCGGCGACCTGCCCCTGGCGCCGTTCACCGAAGGCAGCCGCGACAGCCTGTTGATGCCGCTGTCCCAGCCGCTGGCGCAGTACTTCGCCCTGCTGGCCGAATGCGGGGAACGGCGGGCGCAGCAGGAAATCCGCCTGCAGGCGGGGCCGCTGCTGATCGAGGACTGGCTCACCGACCTGCGCGGCAGCAACGCCGACCCGCGGCGGCTGGTGCTGCACACCGGCCGCCTCAAGGACCGCTTCGACAAGGTCACCCCGGAGTGGACCCTGCACCTGGCCGCCTGCGCCGCCGGCCACCCACTGACCACGCACCTTCAGGGCCAGGACGGCCGCCTGACCCTGCCGCCGCTGGCCCGCGACGCCGCCCAGCAGCACCTGGACCGCATCGGCCAGGCCTGGCGCCAGGCCCTGTGTGAGCCGCTGCCCATCGCCTGCGCCACCGCGTTCGCCTGGCTCAAGGGGGAGGAGAAGGACAACGGCGAATACGAGGCCCGCAAGCAGTTCGAATCCGGCTTCATGCACACCGGCGAACAGGAAAAAGAGCCGGCCCTGGCGCGCGCCTGGACCGGCTTCGACGCCCTGCTCGCGCCCCGCCACGGCGACCTCAGCGCCTTCGAATACTGGACCGGGCAGCTCTACGCGCCGCTGTACGCGCACGCCCAATGGCACGAACCGGGGGAGCCGGCATGAACGCTGAACGACCGCTGCCGATCACCTTCCCGCTGCACGGCACCCGGCTGATCGAGGCCAGCGCCGGCACCGGCAAGACCTTTACCCTGGCCGCCCTCTACCTGCGCCTGGTGCTGGGCCACGGCGACGACGGGGACCACAACAACGCCTTCCACCGGCCGCTGCTGCCGCCGGAAATCCTGGTGGTGACCTTCACCGAAGCGGCCACCGAGGAACTGCGCGAGCGTATCCGCCACCGCCTCGCCGAAGCCGCCCGCCTGTTCGCCGACCCTGACGCCGAAGCCAGCGACCCGGTGCTCGCCGAGCTGCTCAACGATTACCGCGAACCCGAGCAACGCGCCCGCTGCGCCCAGCGTCTGGAGGCCGCCGCGCAATGGATGGACGAAGCCGCCGTCTACACCATCCACGGCTTCTGCAACCGCATGCTCAAGCAGCACGCCTTCGATTCCGGCAGCCTGTTCAGCCTGGAACTGCAGGAGGACGCCAGCGACGAGCAGCAGCAGGCCGCCCGCGATTACTGGCGCACCGTGATCGCCGATTTCCCGGTCAGCGCCGCCAATGCCCTGCAAAGCGACAACCTGGGCAACCCGGACGCCCTGCTGGCCGCCTGCCGCCCGCTGCTGGGCCTGCGCGAAGCGGACCCGGACGTGCTGCCGCAAAGCGTGCGCCACTGGCTCACGCTCACCGGCCCGCAGGCGGACACGGAGCAGCGGGCGCGGCAACAGCTGGCCGCCGAACTGCCGGACTTTCTGGAATGGGTGCGCGCCGCGCGCGACAACAAATGGCTCAACGGCAACAGCTACCGCACTAACAGCCTGCCGGGCATGCTGCAGACCCTGCAGCGTTACGCCAACGGCGAGCGACTGAACGACAAGGGCTACGAGACGCTGGCGAAGTTTTCCCACGACGGCATGAAGCTCACCAAGGCGGGCCAGGCCCACCGACCGGACTTCGCTTTCTGCCAGGCCCTGGACGCGGTCATGGAAGGGCGCGCCAACACCCGCCTGCCGCGCACGGATCTGCTCGCCCACGCCGCCGCCTGGATTCATCAGCGGGTGGACAAGGTGCGCCGCCAGACCGCCACCATCGGCTTCGACGACATGCTCAGCCGCCTGCACGATGCCCTGCACGGCGACAACGGCGAGCGGCTCGCCGAGGTGATCCGCACCCAGTTCCCGGTGGCGCTGATCGACGAATTCCAGGACACCGACCCCACCCAGTACGGGATTTTCTCGGCGCTGTACGGGGGCCGCGAGGCGGACTTGGCTGACAAGCGCACCGGCTGGTTTATGATCGGCGACCCCAAGCAGGCGATCTACGCCTTCCGGGGCGCCGACGTCTTCACCTATCTGAAAGCGCGCCGCGCCACCGAAGGCAACCACTACACCCTGGACAAGAACTTCCGCTCCGCCGAGGCCATGGTGGAGGCGGTGAACCATTTGTTCACCTACAGTCAGGAGGCGTTCGGCGATGTCTTCATGATGGACAACGCCATCCCCTTCGAGACGGTGAAAGCCCAGGGGCGCAAGGAAGAGCTGCTGGTGGACGGTGCGCCCAAGGCCGGCGTCACCCTGTGGGTGGAGGACCGGGACAAACCGGTGAGCGCCGGCCCCTATCGCGAAGAGCAGGCGGCCCGCTGCGCCAACCACATCGCCCACCTGCTCAACGGCGCGGAACAGGGCGTCACCGGCTTCCGCGACGGCGACGGCTTCACCCCGCTGCACCCCAACGACATCGCCATCCTGGTGCGCGACCGCATTGAGGCCAAGGCGGTGCGCGACGCGCTGATGGAACGCCAGGTGCGCAGCGTTTATTTGTCCGATCAGGATTCCGTGTTCGCCCAGCCGGAAGCCTTCGACCTGCTGCTGATTCTGCACGCCTGCGCGGCGCCGGAATCCGACAGCCGGGTGCGCAGCGCCCTGGCCTGCTCGGTGCTCGACCTGGCCTACGCGGAGCTGGACGCGCTCAACCAGGACGAGGTGCGCTGGGAAAAGACCGTGGAGCAGTTCCACGGCTACCGCCACCAGTGGCGCACCCAGGGCGTGCTGCCAATGCTGCGCGGCCTGCTGATGGAGTTCCAGGTGCCCGCCCGGCTCAGCCAGAGCCTGGACGGCGAGCGCGCCCTGACCAACCTGCTGCACCTGGCCGAGCTGCTGCAGCAGGCCGCCACCCGCCTGGACGGCGAGCAGTCGCTGATCCGCTATCTGGAAGACGCGGTGGAGAGCGCCGTGGAAGAGCAGCGCTCCGGCAGCAAGGAGAGCATCCTGCGCCTGGAAAGCGACGACGACCGGGTCAAGGTGATCACCATCCACAAGTCCAAGGGCCTGGAATACCCGCTGGTGTACCTGCCCTTTATCTGCGGCTTCCGCCCGGCGGACAAGAACAAGCCGCCGCTGCGCTACCACGAAAACGACCACCTCAATGTGTCCCTGGAGCCGGACGACAGCGTCGAGCACAAGGCCGACCACGAGCGGCTGGCCGAGGACATGCGCCTGCTCTATGTGGCGCTGACCCGCGCCCGCCACGCCTGCACCCTGGGCCTGGCGCCCTACATCAAGGGGCGCGGCAAACAGAACCACCTGGAACGCAGCGCCGTGGGGCGTCTGCTGTTCGGCGGCGGCGTCGCCAACGACGGCCTGATGGCGGCGCTGGCACCGCTGGCCTGCGACGCCATCACCGTGATGGCCCCGCCGGACAGCGACCTGGAGGTCTACCGGCCCACGGAACAGGCCATGACGCTCAGCGACGAGCTGCGGCTTCCGGCCCGGCAGCGGGAGCCCTGGTGGATCGCCAGCTACAGCGCGCTGAAACAGGTTCAGGAAACCCTGGCCCCGGCGGATCCGCGCGGCGATCAACTGGCGGAACAGCACAACGAGGACAGCGACCCGGCGGACGTGAACCAGCCGCCACGGCCGGACAGCATCCACGCCTTCCCGCGCGGCGCCGCGCCCGGCACCCTGCTGCACGACCTGCTTGAGCAGGCCGCCGACCAGCGCTTTGCTCAGACCCTTGCCGAGCCCGCCGACTTCGATCTCAACCTGGAAGAGAAACTGCGCGCCCGGGGCTGGCAGGACCACAGCGACGTGATCCGTGACTGGTGGAAACAGACCCTCAGGGCCGAGCTGCCGCTGGCCGAGGGGCGCATCAGCCTGGCGACGCTGAACACCTATGTGCCGGAACTGGAATTCGTGTTCCCCGCCCACCGGGTCAAGGTGGCGGAGATGGACGCCCTGATCCGCCGGCATATTCATCCGCAGCATCCACGCCCACGGCTGGAAGCGGACACCCTCAACGGCATGCTGAAAGGCTTTATCGATCTGGTGTTCGAACACGACGGCAAATACTACGTGCTGGACTACAAATCCAACTGGCTGGGCGCCGACGACCAGGCCTACACCCGGGACGCGATGACCGACGCGGTGCTGGAGAAGCGCTACGAGGTGCAGTACGTGCTCTATCTGCTCGCCCTGCACCGCCTGCTGCGCAGCCGCCTCGGCGACGGCTACGACCCGGAGCAGCACCTGGGCGGCGCCGTCTATGTGTTCCTGCGCGGCCTGCGGGGCCCGGCGGCGGGCACCGTGTTCGACCGGCCGGATACGGCCCTGATTGAAGCGCTGGACGCGCAATTCGGAGGCGCCCATGCAAACTGATCTGTTCGCCACGCTCGACTGGCAAGACGCGCTGGCGCAGCTGCGCGACCAGGGCCTGCTCCGCGATCTGGACGTGGCGGTGGCCCGCTTCCTGCAGCAGCAATGCCCCGAGGCCGGCAACGAAGTCCTGCTGCTCGCCGCCTTCACCAGCAACCAGCAGGCCAGCGGCCACCTGTGCCTGGACCTCAACAACCGCGATCTGCCCACCCAGCTGTGGGGCAGCAATCCGCCGCCGGCGCTCACCGCCCTGTTGCCCGGCGGCGTGGACGACTGGCTTCGGCACTTACAACAGAGTGCGCTGGTCAGCGAGAACGGCGGCACCCCCCTGGTGCTGGACGGCGGTCGGCTTTATTTGCGCCGCAACTGGTCCCGGGAGCAGGCGGTGGCCGAGGCCATCGAGGCGCGCCTGACGAGCGGCGAACCGGTGCCGGTGGACGCGCTGCGCGAGGCCCTGGCCAGGCTGTTTCCGGGCGGCGACGGGGCGCACACCGACTGGCAGCAGGTGGCCTGCGCGCTGGCGGTGCGTGGCGGCATCGGCATCATCACCGGCGGCCCGGGCACCGGCAAAACCACCACCGTGGTGCGCCTGCTGGGCGTGCTGCAGAGCCTGGCCCTGGCGGACGGCCGGCGCCTGCGCATGCGGCTGGCGGCGCCCACCGGCAAAGCGGCGGCGCGGCTCACCGAATCGATCGGCGAGCAGCTGCAAAAGCTGCCGGTGGACGCGGCGGTGCGCGACGCCATCCCCACCGAGGTGACCACTCTGCACCGGCTGCTCGGCACCCGCCCGGACAGCCGCCACTTCCGGCACCACCGCGACAACCCGCTGCACGCGGACCTGGTGGTGGTGGACGAAGCCAGCATGATCGACATGGACATGATGGCCAGCCTGCTGGACGCGCTGGATCAACATACCCGGCTGATTCTGCTCGGCGACAAGGACCAGCTGGCCAGCGTGGAAGCCGGCGCGGTAATGGGCGACCTGTGCCGCGACGCGGACCAGGGCCTGTACACCCCGGACACGGTGGCCTACCTGCGCCAGGCCTGCGGCGCCGACGTCAGCCCCTGGGCCGGCGACGGCGCCGCCCTCGCCCAGCAGACCGCCATGCTGCGCACCAACTGGCGGTTCAAGGACACGCCGGGCATCGGTGAGCTGGCGTTGGCGGTGAACGGCGGCGACCCGGCGGCGGTGGCGCGGGTGTTCCAGCAGCAGCGGCCCGGCCTGCGCGGCCTGTCCCTGGGTGAAGAAACTGACGCGCTCACCGACCTGGTGCTGGACGGCGACGGCCAGCACCCCGGCCTGCGGGCGCTGTTCGCCGAAGTCGGCGCGTCCCCCGACGACGCCCACCCTGATGCTTGGGCCGCGCAACGGCTGCGTCAGCTCACCGGCCAGCAGCTGCTCAGCGGCCTGCGCAGCGGCCCCTTCGGCGTGGACGCGCTGAACCGGTCGATCACCGAGCGCCTGCGCCGCGAAGGTCTGGCGGGGGACCACGACTGGTATCCGGGCCGGCCGGTGATGATGACCCGCAACGACTACCAACTGGGCCTGATGAACGGCGACGTGGGCCTGACATTGCCCCACCCGGACGGCCTGCGGGTGGCGTTCCAGCTGCCTGACGGGCGCATCAAGTGGGTGCTGCCGAGCCGCCTGGACAGCGCCGACACCGTCTACGCCATGACCGTGCACAAGGCCCAGGGCTCGGAGTTCGGCCACACCCTGCTGGTGCTGCCGGACCATCCCCATCCGTTGCTGACCCGGGAGCTGATCTACACCGCCGTGACCCGCGCTAAACAAGCTTTCACCCTGATCGAGCACGGCCCGCCCACCGTGCTGGCCGACGCGGTGCGGAGGCGAACTTGGCGCGCTTCAGGCCTATGGCAAAAGCTGAACCGCTAAAAGGGTAAAAACTGAAGATGCTTCACATCCAAAGCTGTTTACGAAGCTCGAATTGTGCGAGCGGGCCTGCCCGCGAAAGGGAGCAACGCTCCCGGCAGGATCCCAGAGACCTCTCTAACGGCAGCCCAACAACCTCTCTGGGATCCTGCCGGGTGGCTAGAGCCACCCTTTCGCTTGCAAGGCAAGCTCCTACAACCGCAAAAAAAGGGGCGGCAAAAGCCGCCCCACGGGTTCGCTGAGCAAGGCAGCTGAATCACTCCTTGAATTGCGCTTCCTTCTCTTCGCTCTCCACCACGATGTCGGCGCGGCGGTTCTGCTCGCGGCCTTCGGCGGTGTCGTTGGGCGCCACCGGACGGCGTTCGCCGTAGCCCTGGGTGTCGATCACGCCGCTCTCCACCTGGTACTCCTGGATCAGCTCATCACGGACCGAGTTGGCGCGCCGCTCGGACAGGCCCTGGTTGTACTCCTCGGTGCCGATGCTGTCGGTGTGGCCCTCGACGCGGATGCGGTTGCCGTCGCCGTCGCGTACTTTCTCGGCGGCGCTGCGCACTTCGTTGTTGAACTGGTCACGGATATCGGACTGGTCGAACTCGAAGTAGATGGTTTTGATGGTCTCTTCCCGACGGACGTCGTAGACCTGACAACCACGGTCGTCGACCACCGCGTTCGGCGCGGTGCCGGGGCAATCGTCGCGGGCGTCGATCACGCCGTCGCCGTCGCTGTCCTTGCTGACCACCTGGGCGGGTTCGTCCACGGCGGTGCGCGGCTCGCTGTCGGACTCGCGGCCACTGACCGCGAACATCAGGTTCACGCCGGCGTAGACCTGGCCTTCCCAGAATTCCCGGTCGCTGCTGTAGGCATGCCGCGTGCCCAGATCAAGCAGCACGTTTTTGAAGAAGGCGCGCTGGATGCCCATCTCCACGCCGCTCATGGTTTCTTCGTTGTCGTTGATTTCCTGGGTGCCCACGTTCAAACCCATGTAGGGCTCGAAACCGAGCAGGCTGGTTTCATCGAAATGGTGACGCAGGCTGGCGTAGTAGTTGACCACATCGGATTCGCGGTCGGTGTATTTATGCTCGACCTCGTCGTTTTCTTCATACCAGGCCTGCACCGACCAGCGCGGGCTGAAGCGCCAGCCGATCTGGCCGCCGAAGAACTCGGAGTCGTCGAAACCATCCACGTCCCCGGTCACTTCGTTATCGTAGAAAAAATACTGGCTGACGTGCCCGCCGATGTACCCGTAGGTATCCGGCACGTTTTCATCGGCGAACGCGGGGGAAAACAGAAGCGGTGACGCAAGCACCGCGGTCATCATTGACTTCTTCATGGCAAGCTCCTTTGCGAATCAGTGCTGAACATCAGCAATTCTGAGCCGCAAAGGGCAGCTTGGGGATGGGAAAACGTAAACAGTTTCGAAAATCCAAGCGGATTTTACGCCGTTATTACAATCCTGTTTCCCGGTGTTACCGGACGTTCAAACCCCTTAACCGGGCGCCTGCTTTGGGAAACCTTTTATTTGGTCACCCACTGCCCGGTGGGGGTCTTCACATATTCGCCGGATGGGGTTTTCTCGATCGCTTTCTGGCCGGCCAGATTGGCGACCTGCTCCAGGCTGATACCGTTTTCCCGGGCGATGCGCTGATACGCCTCACGGCGTTTTTCGTTCACGTCGGAGACCAGCTCCACCGCTTCCGAAGTGGCCTTGACCACGCCCAGATAGCCGTTCGGCTGCTCGCCCACCAGGCCCTGGCTTTTCGCGCTGTCCAGGTCCAGGGCAAACGCCGCGCCGGCGAAAACCAGGGTGACCGCGAACAGCAGGTGTCGAATGAATGTCATGTTTATCTCCTGATCCCTACCCTAGAACAACTCGCTGTCTTCACTGAACAGGTCGTCAATATCCTTCTCGACCTTAAGACGGATTTCATGATCGATCTTAACGTTGAGGTTGATCGTGATCGGCTCCTTGGGGGCTTCCAGCGCCACCCGCGGCGTGCAGGCAACGGCCAGAGGCACCATCAGCGCCAGGGCCAGCAGGCCCGCGCTCCGGTGTCCGTTGATCCGGTCTGTCATGGTCTGGTCTCCGTCATCACTCTGTCGGTGATTCGTTCACCGATGCGTAAACTGCGTAATAGCTCTAGCACATTTTCCTTGTGGGTGTAATTAAAGACCACCGGCAGCCCGTTTCGTTGCGGATTGGTGCCGCGAATGTGCACGGCGGCGTCCAGCCAGCCGTCGTCGGCCATATCCACTTCCGCGCTGAAACGCTCCACGCGCAGCGGGTTGAGCGCCTCCAGAGCGATCGATACCGCCCGGTTGGATTCCGCCATCGCCTGGGTGCCCGCCGCCGGCAACAACGCCAGCGACAGCGCTGTCTCGTTGGCCAGCCGGCCGTCGCGCACCGCCACGCTGTCGGCGGCCAGGCGCAGCGGAATATAGCCACCCACCTCGCCGGTGAGGCTGACCACCGCCTCGTTCTGCAACGCCGCCAGCTGATTCAGCTCGATGCCGGTCAGCACCGCCGGCTGCCACTCCGACGACGGCCAGCGCAATCCGGGGGCGCGCACTTCGCCACCCAGCAGTTGCGCGCTGATTTTTTCAAAACGCCACTGCTGCAGATCGGTGCCCACGCCCATGCGCACCTCGGTGACCGGCACGCCCACGTCCAGGTTGGCCAGGGTCAGCGGCTCACGGCTGCGGATGCGCGGCGCCTGCCCCTGGCGCCAGTCCAGCGCCAGATCCGCGTCCAGGCCACGCGCCTGGATGCTGCCCCAATCCAGTGACAGCCCTTCGCCGCGCAGGGTGCCGTCGACCTGGAAGGCTTCGCGCCACTGCCAGCGACCGTCCATCACCAGGTCGCCGGCGCGGGTGGTCAGCGGCAGCCCGCGGCTCATCGCCGGCACCAGCGGCGAGCGGCCCTGCAGCGTGCCGCTCAGCCCGGTGCCGCCCTGGCGGCCGCGCATGGACAGCCGGGTGCCCCACTGGTCCACCGAGAGGTCCGCCTGGAAGGCGGCGCCGTTAAGTCGGGCACTGCCGGTCACCGGCGGCAGGGTCCAGCGCTCCGCCACCAGGCCTTCGGCGCGCACTTCCAGGGCGCCGGTGGGCCCGCCCTCGCCGATCACCAGCGGCTCACTGACGCGCAGCGTAAGCGGTTTGACCAGACGCGTGCCGCTCACCGTACCGCCCACGGACAGCCGACTACCGGCCAGCAAGCTCAGGCTGTCATCCCAGCGCCAGCGGCCCTCGGCGGTGACCGGCCCGCCCTGGCCGAGCGTCGGCACCAGGCTGTAGAAGTGTTCGCCGCTGGCCTGGATCCGGCCCGACCAGACGCCCTCGTCGAGCGCGCCGCTCAGTTGGCCCCGGAACGGCACGCTCTGGTAGCGGCCCTCCACGCTGGCCTGGAACGGCCACTGTGGCGGGCGCAGGCCGTCCACCGGCAAGCGCGCCGTCACGTCCAGATCGGTGGATTGGAGGCGCAGCCGGGCCGGCTCGCCACGCACCCCGGTGGGGCCGGCGTCGCCGGACCAGCCGCCGCTCACCCGGTAGCCCTGCCAGCGCCCGTCCACGGTGACGGCGCCGCGCCACTGCAGATCATTGGGCCGCCAGGCGAGGCCGCTTTCCGTGGTTTCCAGAGTGAGCTCCCGCCAGACCAGCGACAGCGGCACGCTGGCCTGGCCCTGCATCGCCAGCGGCGCGGTGACTGGCTCGCGCAGGCGCACCGTCAGATCCTCGGCCAGGCCGCCGACCTGGAACGGCGACACCGTGATCTCACCGTCGCGCCAGCGGAACGCCACCTCGCCGTCCAGGCCGTCGCTGAGTGACAGGCTGCCCTGCCCCGCACCCAGCCGCGCCGCCTCGCTGCTCAACGACAAAGCGGCCCGCCCCTGGGGGCCGTTGGCCACCAGGCGGCCGTCGGCCTGCGCCAGTGCCATGCCTTCGCCCCGGGCCCGCAGGTCCTCGCCGGGGCTCACCACCCAGCCGGCGCCCACCGCCAGGGGTTCGTCCAGCCCGGCGCGCAGCCGCCAGCGGTCCCCTTGCCACTGGCCGCGCACCGTCACATCGCCGCGCGGCCCGGGGGTTTCCAAGCCCAGGTCCCGGCCCAGCAGTACCAGCTCGCCGGTAAAGTACTCAGGGTCGGTCCAGTCCCCGGGGCGCCACAGGCCATCGCCCTGGACCCGCACCTCGCCGGCCAGACGCTGGTCCAGATGGCCGCCCTGCACGGTGCCGTCCACCCGCCAACGTCCGCTGGCGCGGCGGTATTCGGCGCGGAGCCGGCTGTCGCGGAACTCGGCCCGCGCCCGCCAGGCGCCGTCGCGCTGGGACAGGTTGACCATCACCGGCGGCAGATCGCGGTACTGCACCGCCCAGACAGTGACTTCCAGAGCCGGCAGGGAAGGGATTTCGGTGAGGCCGTCCGACGCCGTTTCGGCGTCGTCGGGGCAGGCGTGAACGCCCAGGGTGTCGATGCCCAGGGTGAGCGGGCGCAGCGCCGACAAGCGCACGCCGCGGGCTTCCAAGGGCCGGCAACCGTCTGTTTCTTGCCAGACCGCGTCCAGGGTCAGGCCGTCGCGCCAGCCCGGGCCCTGCCAGTGCCAGCCGGCCAGCCGTATCGCCAGGGCGGCGACCAGCACGGCCAGCAACAGGCCCGCCGCGATCACAAGCGGCAGCAGCCAGATCAGCCGCTTGCCGGGAAACCGTTTCGCCATCAACAATTCGACCTTTTTCCCTGGTCAGCAGTAAAGGCAAAGGATGGCGGTTTCACGCTCGGAAATACAGGCCTTTGCGACTCAACCGCGGGCGAACGCGGCCAGATGCTGGTCGGCGCCGCCGAACAGGCCGTCCATGGCGGTGATGCGCTTAAAGTAATGCCCCACCGCCAACTCGTCGGTCATGCCCATGCCGCCGTGCAGCTGCACCGCTTCCTGGGCGATATGCCGGCCGGCGCCACCGATGCGGGCCTTCAGCGCGTGCACCGCCTGGCGGGCGTCGTCGTGGCCTTCCAGCGTCTTCAGGGTGGCGGCCAACAGCAGCGAGCGGGTCTGCTCCAGGGCCATGAACATGTCCGCCATGCGGTGCTGCAGCACCTGGAAGCTGCCGATCGGCACGCCGAACTGCTTGCGGGTCTTGCTGTATTCCACGGTGTCGTCCAGCAGCACGGAGAGCGCGCCCACGGCCTCCGCCCCCAGGGCGAGAATGGCTTCGTCCAGTACCTGGCGGACCGGCTCGAAGGCGGCGTCTTTCTCGAAGATCAGGCCGTCGGCGGACAACCGGACCCCATCGAGCTGCAGCCGGGCCGCCCGGTGGCCGTCCACCAGACGGTGCGGCGTCAGCGTCACGCCCGGGCTGTGCGGGTCGAGCAGGAACAGCGACAGGCCCCGCGGGTCGCCGGGCTCGCCGCCGGTGCGTGCCAGCACCAGAATACGGTCCGCCTGATCGCCGTTGAGCACCACGGTCTTGCGACCGTTCAAAACGAAGCCGCCGCCCTCCTCGCGGGCTTGCAGCGCGGTGTTTTCCGGCGCGAACACACGCTCCTGTTCGTCCACCGCCAACGCCAGCTGCAGGTCGCCCGCCATCAGGTCCGGCAGATAGCGGGCACGGCAGGCCGCGTCGGCGCGGCGCAGGATGCCGCCGCCCAACACCACCGTGGCCAGGTAAGGCGTGGTCACCCCGCCGCGACCCAGTTCTTCCAGCAGGACCATGGTTTCCACCAGGCCGGCGCCCAGGCCGCCGTCGTCCTCATCGAACGGCAGCGCCAGCCATCCCAGTTCGGCGAACTGACGCCACAGGGCTTCCGGCTGGTACCCGCCCTGCACAAAACGGCGCGCGCTGTCGGCCAGCATTTGCTGCTCATCGCTCAGGGAAAAATTCATCCTCGTTCTCCTTCCGTCGCCGTTACAGGCCCAGTACCGCCTTGGCGATAATGCCCCGCTGCACCTCGTTGGACCCGCCGTAAATGGAACAGGCCCGCGCGTTCAGATAGGACGCCATGGCGGTGAGCGCGTACTCCGGGCCCAGCGGCGCCTCGTCACCGCCGGGCACCAGGGCTTGCGGCTGCCAGACCAGCGCCTGGCTGCCCAGCGTCTCGATGCCCAGCTCGGTGACCCGCTGCTGCAGCTCGGTGCCGAGGATCTTGGTCATCGACGACAGCGCGCCCGGATCCTTGCCCGCGGACAGTGCCGACTTGATGCGTTTTTCCGTAAACGACAGCGCCAGCACCTCGCTTTCGCAGGCGGCCACCTTGTGCGCCCACACCGGATCGTCGCCCAGGCTGCCGCCGCCGGCGGTGGTCTGCCGCGCGGCGATCTGCTTCAGCCGCTGCAACTGCACCCCCAGCGCCGGCGCGTAGTCCTGCCCGCCCCGTTCAAAGGTGAGCAGGTACTTGGCCACCGTCCAGCCATCGTTCTCCTCGCCCACCCGATTGCGCTTGGGCACCCGCACATTGTCGAAAAACACCTGGCACTGCTCCGGAACCTCATCAAGACCGACGATGGGCTCAACGGTGATCCCCGGGGTGTTCATATCCAGCAGCAGGAAGGTGATGCCCGCCTGGGGCTTGCCGTCGCGGCGGGTGCGCACCAATAGGAACATGCGGTTGGCGTGGTGGGCGTAGGTGGTCCAGATTTTGGTGCCGTTGATCACATAGTCGTCGCCGTCGCTCTCCGCGAACGTCTTCAGCGACGCCAGATCGGAACCGGCGCCGGGCTCGGAATAGCCCTGGCACCAGATATCCTCGCCGGAAAGAATGCGCGGCAAATAATGCGCCTTCTGCTCCTCGGTGCCGAAGCCGATCAGACAGGGCCCGCACATCTGCAAGCCCATGGGAATCAGCGGCGGCGCCTCGGCGCGCACCAGCTCCTCGGCGAACACCGCGCGCTGGCCGACACTCCAGCCTGTGCCGCCATACTCTTTCGGCCAGTGCGGCGCCGCCCAGCCCTTTGCATGCAGAAGACGCTGCCAGGCCATCACCTCCTTCACCGGCGCGAACACCGAGGTGGTCTTGCGCCCCGCCTCCAGAATCTCAGGAGTCAGCGATTCATTCAGGAACGCACGCACTTCCTCGCGGAAATGCCGCTCCTGCTCGGGTACTTTCAGGTCCATGGTTCACCCCGGTAGCACGTTGGCCGGCCAGCATAGAACCAGCGGATTTGAGAGGCACTGGCCTTAAACACCGGCGCCCTGACGGAAACGGTCAGGCACGACATCCCAGCCCCACTCTACCCGGGGCCGGCGCCGCCGCTACTCGGCGAAACGGATGAGGTTTGCCGGCAATCAGCCGTCGCAGGCACACCCCGGCGGCTTCGTGCAGGTGTAGCTGCGGCTGATGCAGGAATTACCGCAGGCCTTGCCCTTGCGGCACACCTTGCAGCAGCTTTGTGGCAATAGCTCTTTATCGCGCAGCAGATCCGGCAGCGTATCGCCGGCACTCTGGGTCTCGTTGAACAGACTCTCGAAGGTATCAATGGAAGGCTGCGGCGCCTCCGTCGGCTGAGCCGCCAGCGCCGCCGCCGACCACAGCGACATCAATACGATAAGTACCCGGATCGTCCCCTGCATAAGTATCCCCTGGCGTTTTTATTTTATTAGGAAACTTCACTCTAGCTGAGTGCGAGGCGAAAAGGTAAGCGACGTATCAGGGCCTGAAACGAAAAAGGGCCAGTGCTCCTAAGTCACTGACCCTCTTCGTTTTGTTTGGTGACGGAAGGATTCGAATACCCAACCCAATCTACTGATTTATAAGCACTTCAACATTACTCAACACCAGGAATGCCCCCATAAATACCCCCAATTTCAATCACCTGGGCGGTGAAAACGGCTCTGTAGGCGAATGCTAGCACGCTCGTACTGCATCTAATGCGTCGCCAGCATTTCGCCACCGACCCAACCACCTCAATATGACCGGCCGGTCGCGGCGTGATATGGATCACGCCCTGATTGCCGGGTAAATTGGCTTACCCAAGGACAAAGCTAACAAAAACTAACGAAACAGGGGGGGATATGACTCTCATAGCGTGCCCGGAATGCGCCCGGGAGATTTCCGACCAAGCCGCAACCTGCCCGGGTTGCGGGCTATCCATAGCTAGCCAAGCCAGTGCCCGCAGCAATAGTGCGCCCAAACGCCCAGTCACCATCGAGGAGACCGGAAAGAAGTACAAGAAACAGATGCTTCTCTCGGCCGCTATGATGTGCGCAGGCGTCGTTTGGGCGGTTGGCTCAGCGAACACGCCAGGCCCAGGGGGCTCTGCCGGGCCGGTTTTGCTGATCTTCTTCGGGCTTGTGTGGTTCATCGGCGCACGCATCGCCGCTTGGTGGAATCACGGCTAGTCGTTAAAAACACCTCTAACGCTGATAGGCGGCGTCGCAGATACCAGCTCCGGTTATCGGGGCTAAAGTGATGTAATAATAACAACTCAGGAGGAATGACAGTGGACCCGTATACAGTTTCGCAGATGTCGATCCGATATGTTGGAGATGACGTTTCCCGCCATGAAATGGATATGATTGGCCTTGGAGTTTCTTTACAAGGCTTTGGTCGCATATACAGCGCTGTCGGACACTTCGCTTTAACTGGCCGCTATGTCCATCAGGTCCAGGCGATGGATGTAAAGGCGCTCGTTTCTGAGCCCAGAGCAAAGTGCCTAGACATCCCCCTACTAATGCAAACCGCGGTCCAATCCAACGCGTTCTCCAGTTCAGCTGGCATAATAATTAGCCCTATAGTCGATTACATTTTTGCGAAACTCAGCAGGGATAAGACTGCGATGGACACGTCATCCGAAATCTTAAAGCAAGTGCTGGACCAGCAGCATATCGAGAATGAAAAGCAAGCCCAGCGAGACGAGCGCAGAGAAATTCGGCAGATGGAACTAATCAAGCAGTTCGCAGACAAACTGCAGCCATCAGCACGTCAGGCGGTTTCGCCGATTGGGCATAGCTGTAAATACATTGATTTGGTGGACTCACAAGAATGTCCATCGCTTCGGCTTGACCAGGCTCGCAAAGATGCAATCATGTCAAACGATGATGGAGAGCTGACTCCGTCCCGGTACTTCACTATTGTGATTACAGAGATAGACCGAGAGCGATCCACCGCGAAAGTGCGGCTGACAGATGAAGAAAATCAGTCCGACGAAGGACGGGACGAGGATGACTCATTTAGAGCGAATGCGGATATAACCGACCCCTTGCTAGCCTCTGCGAATAACCCTTACATTCGAAGCTTGGCGACCCGTGCCCCCATCCGAGTCCAAGGAAAGGCTTTAATCCGCGACGGGCAGATACGGCGTCTTTATATCTCAGACGCCGCATAGTCGAGAGGGCAAGCCCGTCTAACCCGCCAAACACGGGCTTTAGTCCTATTACTGATATGCAGCGGACTAACCCATAGAAGGCTAATGCACGTATCCATTGTCTTAACCAAAGAAGCGCTCGAAGCCATCACCGGGCTACAAGAACCGCCAGTCCAAGCCCGTCGGCTCCACCTCCATTATGGGATCCATAGTCCACGACGCGCTGACAGTCTCTTTCCTTCCCCCGACTCCTTTACTACCAGAAAGCCAAAATCCAGCCGCCGCCGAAACCAGAACCCGAGCTGCGCTGTACATCTCCGGAGCGGAAAGGAAGAAAGCCGCTTCTGCGGCTAACTCCTGCTTATCTATTGGCTGATCCTTCATATCGTGAGAATCTTTCCTGTACAGGAAGAGAGGACCATGACATGGATGACCGAGTGCCGCCGAGGCGACAGGGCGAGCAGGATTACCGGCGCGAACCGAGCGTGTACAGAAATCCTTACTCCAACGGTAGCGATGAATTCAACGAGTATGAGAGGGGGTACTTTCAAGCTCAGCGCAGGGATCCGAACCCGCCCGCTCGGACTACGGGGCGCCCAGTCATAAAGCGAGAGCCACTTGGCTCATCGCCACGCGCGCCAGCCGACTTACCAAAAGCCCCTGAACCCTCCCCAGCAGCGCAACGCTATAGGAAGCGCCGCGACCCTGACTGAAGCGTGACCCCAGCGGACCGCCCACAGCGCCTGTAATCTATTTCCTACACGTTCCGTCCATGATCTCCTACAGACACTAGCCCCACCCAGCGCCAATCTCGCCGAACCGGTCAATTCTCACGTTAGCCGGTAGCAAGGAGCACCAGCGCATGGACGCAAACAGGACCTGGACGGTCATCGTAGAAACACCATCAGGGATGGAGCAGGTAGTGGTGGTCAGATATCCGCGACGCCCTACCAACATTTGGAGTCGGATTAGTCCGCCACATTTTTGGGGTCGCCGGGTTCCAGAGGGGTATCGGTTGTCGGAAGACGTCAGCATCAGGGCGCTGGAAGTCACCGGGTACCGGTTACTGGAGGTGACCCAATCATCTGAATAGCAAAAAGGGGAATAAATATGACCACCTATCTGGTTAACAAGGTTAAGCGAGACGGAAAGAATCACGAAGTACATGAGAGTTATTGCGCCCATCGCCCGGATCGCCAAAATCAGCACCCGCTAGGCAGCCACGTCACGTGCCGAGGCGCGCTCCAGCAAGCGGAGAGAGATGGCTACAAGCCGGCGGATGGGTGTTACTACTGCTGCCACCCCTGCCACAGCGGATGAGTATCAGCAGCCAGGGATGGTGGCTGGATTCGTCTACCGATGACCCAGCAGCTCAAAGCCCTGGTAGCCCACTGCGGCGACGACATGCCCTCACCGTTCCTGGTCCACCGGAAGCCGGAGCTCTGGGCAGCGAGCTGTCGCCACTGGGCCCACGTCGATAACCGGTACCTGACCCTGGCGTTCAGGGCGGCCAGGGACGCCGCCAACCCCTACCCCGACTGGTCACTGGAGTAACAGCCGGGTTTCCATGAGCTGCGTGCCCTGAGCCTGCACCTGTACAAGAAAGCGGGCAAGGATGGGCAAAAGCTGGCCGGGCACAGCACGCAGAAGATGACGAAGAACTACGAGGCGGATCACGAAGAAGTGGTGTGGACCGAGGCCGTTGCAGACCTGGATTTGAGCAAAATCACCGGCTGAGTTTTGATTCTATTTTGATTTTGTTTTGATTCGGCCCAGAAACGAAAAAGGGCCAGCGCTCGTAAGTCACTGGCCCTTCTCGCTTTATTTGGTCGGGACGGAAGGATTCGAACCTTCGACCCCTTGCACCCCATGCAAGTGCGCTACCAGGCTGCGCTACGCCCCGAAATTGTGCTGCTCCGCCAGGGGAAGGTTCAGTGCGGCGAAGCGGCGGGAATCATAACGGATTCCCCGGTCGGATGGAACCCGGAATCCGCGCCGGTCGGCGCGGATGCTCAGGCTTTGAGCAGACGGCGTTCAGGGATGGCGCACGCTGTTGATGCGGTCCGCGTTGAGCACGTCCAGCACATCCTCCAGTTCGACGATCATCTGCTTGATCATCTGGTGGTAGCGGGTGGACTGCTCGGCGTTGGCGTCGCCGGAGAGCTGCTGACGGGCGCCGCCGATGGTGAAGCCCTGCTCGTAGAGCAGGCTGCGGATCTGGCGGATGGTGAGCACGTCCTGGCGCTGGTAGTAACGGCGGTTGCCGCGCCGCTTTACCGGTTTGAGCTGGGGGAATTCCTGCTCCCAGTAGCGCAGCACGTGCGGTTTGACGTCGCACAGCTCGCTGACCTCACCGATGGTGAAGTAGCGCTTGCCGGGGATCGCCGGCAGTTCGTCGTTATGACTGGGTTCGAGCATAGTCTTCCACCCGCTGTTTCAGTTTTTGCCCGGGACGGAAGGTGACCACGCGGCGCGCGGAGATCGGGATCTCTTCCCCGGTTTTCGGGTTCCGGCCGGGGCGCTCGCTTTTGTCACGCAGGTCGAAGTTGCCGAATCCGGAGAGCTTCACCGGCCGGTTGTCGGCCAGTGAGTCTCGAATCTGCTCGAAGAACATCTCCACCAGTTCCTTGGCTTCGCGCTTGTTGAGACCGAGCTCCTCGAACAGCCGGTCGGCCATATCTGCTTTGGTCAACGCCATTGGAAATGCCTCAATCCAGGCCCTTCTTCAGTCCCTGAGGGTCGCCTTAAACTGTTGTTTTAACTGAGATACTACCGCTTCCACCAGGTCGTTGACCTGGGCGTCCTTAAGAGTGCGCGAAGGATCCTGGAAGGTCAAGGTCAGCGCCAGGCTTTTGCGTCCGGCCTCGATGTTGTCGCCCTGGTAGAGGTCGAAAATATGCACCTGACGCAGGCGGTCGTCGCAGGCCTGGTGGGCGGCGGCGACCATCTCGCCGGCCGGCACGTCGGCGTCGACCACGAAGGCCAGGTCGCGCTGCACGCGGGGCTGGTCGGAGACCGGTTCGAAGTGCGGCAGACGGCCGAGACGCAGGGGCTCCAGGGCCAGTTCGAACAGGTAGAGGCCCTTGGGCAGGTCGAGCTGCGCGGCCAGGCGCGGGTGCAGGCGGCCCAGGTGGCCCACGGTGCGGCCGTCACGGGTGACTTCGGCGCACTGCCCGGGGTGCAGCGCCGGGTGGCTGCCCGGCCGGAACGCGAAGGCGTCCGGTTGTGACAGGGCCAGCAGCGCTTCCACGTCCCCTTTCAGGTCGTAGAAGTCCACCGGGCGCGGCTTGCCCTCCCAGTGGGCGGGCTGGGCGCTGCCGTAGAGCAGGCCGGCGACCATGGGTTCCTGGGCCAGGCCGTCCGGGCCGGGCACGAAGCGCAGGCCGGTCTCGAACAGGCGCAGACGGCTGCACTGGCGGTTGACGTTGCGCTCGGCGGCGCTCAGCAGGCCGGCGATCAGGCCGGTGCGCATCACGCCCAGGTCGGCGGAGATCGGGTTGAGCAGCGCCAGCGGCGCGTGGTCCGGGTCCACCTTGGCCTGCAGTTCCGGGGCCACGAAGCTGTAGGTGATGGCTTCCATGTAGCCGCGGTCGCGCAGGGTGTCGCCCAGGCGGCGCAGCGGCAGCTCTTTCTCCGGGGCGGGGTCGCCGGCGGGGGTGCCGGCGGGCACGCGGCTGGGCAGATTCTCGTAGCCGTGCACGCGGGCCAGTTCCTCGATCAGGTCTTCCTGGATCGCCATGTCGAAGCGCCAGCTGGGGGCGCGCACCGACCACTGGCCGGCGCCGGTTTCGGTGACCGTCATGCCCAGGCGCTCGAGAATGTCGACGATGTTGGCGTCGTCCAGGGGCGCGCCCAGCAGGCGGGCGACGCGCTCGGCGCTCAGCTCGATGGTGGCGGGCTCGGGCAGCTTGTCCTCGGCCAGGGTTTCGTCCAGCGGGCCGGCTTCGCCGCCGGCGATCTCCAGGATCAGCGCGGTGGCGCGCTCCAGGGCGCGTTGTTGCAGGGCCGGGTCGACGCCGCGCTCATAGCGGTGCGAGGCGTCGGTGTGCAGGCCGTAGCGGCGCGCCCGGCCGACGATGGCCAGCGGGCTGAAGAAGGCGCACTCCAGGAACAGATCGCGGGTGTCTTCGGACACCGCGCTGGGGCGGCCGCCCATGATGCCGGCCAGGGCCAGGGGGCCGTTGTCGTCGGCGATCAGCAGGGTGTCGTCGTTCAGCTCCAGGGTCTGGTCGTCCAGGCTTTGCAGGGTCTCGCCGGCCTGGGCGCGGCGCACGCGGATGCCGCCGGCCAGCTTGGCCAGGTCGAAGGCGTGCAGCGGCTGGCCCAGTTCGAGCAGCACATAGTTAGTCACGTCGACGATCGGGTCGATGGCGCGCACGCCGGCGCGGCGCAGGCGCTCCACCATCCACAGCGGCGTCTCGGCGGCGGCGTTGATGCCACGGATCACCCGGCCCAGGTAGCGGGGGCAGCCGTCGCTGTCGTCCAGGGTCACCGGGAAGCGGTCGTCCAGGGTGGCGGGCACCGGCTCGATGGCGGGCTCGTTGAGCGGGGTGCGGTTGAGCACGCCCACTTCCCGGGCGATGCCGCGCAGGCTCAGGCAGTCGGCCCGGTTGGGGGTCAGGTCCACTTCGATGACGGTGTCGTTCAGCGACAGGTAGTCGCGGATATCGGTGCCCACGGGGGCGTCTTCCGGCAGTTCCAGCAGGCCGTCGATGCGGTCTTCGAGACCCAGCTCGGAGCCGCCGCACAGCATGCCCTCGGAGGGCTCGCCGCGCAGCTTGGCTTTCTTGATCTTGAGGTCGCCGGGCAGCAAGGCGCCGACCCGGGCGAACGGCGCTTTCAGGCCTTCGCGGGCGTTGGGGGCGCCGCACACCACCGGGAAGGTGCTCTCGCCGTCGCTGACTTCACAGACGCGCAGCTTGTCGGCGTCCGGGTGCGGCTGGCAGCTTACGATCTGCCCCACCACCACGCCGGTGAACGGCGGCGCCGCCGGCTCCACGGCGTCCACTTCCAGGCCGGCCATGGTCAGTTGGTGGGCCAGGGTGTCGCTATCGATGTCCGGGTTGACCCATTCCCGCAACCAGGCTTCATTGAAACGCATTCTTTATAATCCCCTAGGCGAATTGCGACAAAAAGCGCGCGTCGTTTTCGAAGAACAGACGCAGATCGTTGACGCCGTAGCGCAGCATGGCGAGGCGCTCCACGCCCATGCCGAAGGCGAAGCCGCTGTAGCGGGTGGCGTCCACGCCGCCGTGCTCCAGCACCTTGGGATGGACCATGCCGCAGCCCATGATTTCCAGCCAGCCGCTGTGCGAGCACACCCGGCAGCCCTCACCGCCGCAGGTCATGCAGCCCACGTCCACCTCGGCGCTGGGCTCGGTGAACGGGAAGTAGCTGGGCCGGAAGCGCACCGGCAGGTCGTCCACCTCGAACACGAACTTCAGGAACGCCGCCACGGTGCCTTTCAGGTCCGCGAAGGTGATGTTCTCGTCCACCAGCAGCCCTTCCACCTGGTGGAACATGGGCGTGTGGGTGAGATCCGAATCGCAGCGGTAAACGCGGCCGGGGGCGATAATGCGGAACGGCGGCTCGCCCTTCTGCATCACCCGCACCTGCACCGGCGAGGTGTGGGTGCGCAGCAGGCGGCCGTCACCGAAATAGAAGGTGTCGTGCATGGCCCGGGCCGGGTGGTGGGCGGGAATGTTGAGCGCCTCGAAGTTGTGGAAGTCGTCTTCCACCTCCGGGCCTTCGGCGATGTCGAAGCCCAGGCGCAGGAAGAAGTCTTCCATGCGCCGGCGCATGCGCGTGACCGGATGCAGGGCCCCGGGCTGTTCGCCGCGGCCGGGCAGGGTCACGTCCAGGGTCTCGGCGCTCAGCTGCTCGTTCAGGGCCGCTTCCTCGAGCGTTTGGCGGCGCTCGTCGATGGCCGCCTGAACGCGCTGCTTGGCTTCGTTGATCAGCGCGCCGGCCTTGGGCCGCTCTTCCGCGCTCAGCCCGCCCAGGCTCTTGAGCAGCGCGCTGATCTCCCCCTTCTTACCCAGGTAACGCACCCGCACGTCGTCCAGCGCGCGCGCGTCACCGGCCCCGGCCACTTCCGCCAGCGCCGCCTCCACCAGGCTTTCCAGGTTCTCCATCATACGATTTACCCGTTCCCGTGTTATCTATGCCTTGCTTCGGGAGCGCCAGTCGGGGCTCCCAAAACGAAAAAGGGGAAGAGCGCGAGCTCTTCCCCCGTTTCGGAGTGCTGTCGTGTAGGCTAACCGACAGTCAGCTCAGGCGGCGAGACTCGCTTTGGCTTTCTCGGCCAAAGCACCAAACGCTGCCTGATCGCGAACCGCCAGGTCCGCCAGCACTTTACGGTCGATCTCGATGGACGCCTTCTTGAGGCCGTCGATCATACGGCTGTAGGACATGCCGTTGACGCGGGCGGCGGCGTTGATCCGCACGATCCACAGACGACGGAACTGACGCTTGCGGACCTTGCGGTCACGGTAAGCGTACTGGCCGGCCTTGGTGACCGCCTGTACCGCCACGCGGAAGACGCGGCTGCGCGCCCCGTAATAACCTTTTGCTTGCTTGAGAATCTTCTTGTGCCGGCGACGCGCCTGCACACCACGCTTAACTCGAGCCATTGTTCAGACCTCCAAAAACCAGTGATTTAGCTGTAGGGCATCATGCGCTTGACCAGGGGCACATCGGACTCGTGTACCTGGGTCTTGGGGCGCAGATGACGAATCGTCTTGGCGGACTTCTTCGTCAGGATGTGGTTTTTGAATGCCTGCTTACGCTTGAAACCGGAGGCGGTTTTTTTAAAACGCTTTGCGGCCCCGCGGTTTGTCTTGATCTTTGGCATGGTACCTGTCTCAAGTTGTGTGAATAAAACAAAAGCAACCGGGGTTCCGGTTACTTTTTCTTCTTGCTGCCCGGGCTGAGCACCATGATCATCTGGCGCCCTTCCATGTTCGGGCGTTGCTCGACGGAACCGTGTTCCGCGAGATCGGCCTCCACCCGCTCCAGCAGTTCGCGACCCAGCTCCTGGTGAGCCATTTCGCGACCGCGGAAACGCACGGTGACCTTGGTCTTGTCGCCGGCCTCGAGGAAGCGCTTGAGGTTACGCAATTTCACCTCATAGTCGCCGGAGTCGGTGCCGGGACGGAATTTGATTTCCTTAAGCTGAGTCTGACGCGTCTTCTTGCGCGACTCCTTGGCTTTCTGCTTTTGTTCGAACAGATGCTTGCCGTAATCCATGATTCGGCAAACAGGCGGTTCCGCATCAGGGGAGATTTCCACCAGATCCAGTTGCTTGCCGCTGGCCTGCTCGATGGCCTCCTCTAAGGGAACGATGCCTACCTGCTCGCCATCGACGTCGATCAGTCGAACCTGAGTCGCCTGGATTTGCTGATTAATTCTGGCTCGCTGCTCGCGGCCTTTGCCTCCACGCTTAATGTCGTGAACCTCCAACTGGTTAATCGAACGAGGCCGCCATCACCTCAGCGGCTCTTGAATATAGCGGGTCATTCTAGGCGACCCCCGAGTCTGCGTAAACCTGGGGTGGCCAAGCGCTGAATTCAAGAGCGGCTCGAAACTGGTAGAACCGGGCGGATTCGAACCGCCGACCTCTGCCATGTCAAGGCAGCGCTCTAACCAACTGAGCTACGGTTCTGCAGAGGGGCGCAATTCTAGGCAGCCAGGACGCCGCTGGCAAGCCCTTATCGGCCTGTGGGGGCTATTTACGGCGGCCACCCCAGGCCGCTTCGATCTGGCGGGCCCGGGTAATGGATTCCTGTACCAGCTCGGACTGGTGCTCGGCGAATTCGCGGATGATCTCCAGGGCCGAGCGCACGTCGCGGCGGAAGATGGTCTCCACCAGCGCCTTGAAGAACGACAGGCACTCTTTCATCTCGTCGTTATCCAGGTGCAGCGCCATGAAATAGGTGCGCTGCAGGGCCGGGTGCAGGTCGGTGAGCACGTCCTCGACGAAGCCGTTGCGGGCGAACGGATAGGCGTGCTCCAGGAACTGGAAGCTGAGGTCGAAGAAGCGCTCCAGGTCCCGGTCGGAGGCCGCCACCTGCAACTCGTGGATCAGGGCGATGATCGGGTCCAGGTCGTCCTCGCGCACATTCTTGATCGCCTTGCGGATCACCAGACCCAGCAGCACCTGGACCAGCTCATAGAGGCCGCGCACCTGGCTTTCCGACATTTCCTTCACCACCGCGCCGCGGCGCGGCAGGATGTCGATCAGGTGGCGCCGCTCCAGGATCAGCAGCGCCTCGCGCACCGACCCGCGGCTCACTTCCAGCTCGCCGGCCACGCGCAGTTCCTGGATGCGGTCGCCGGCCAGCATGTCACCACGAATGATCTGCGCGGCCAGATGGCCGGCGATTTGTTCGGAAAGGCTTTCCCGGGCTTTAAAGGTCACGTTGGCCTGCGTCCGCTGGCGAATGGAAGACGATGGAAATCACTTTGTCCGACTATAAAACAATCCGGCAGGACCACCAAGCCGGCGCCGAATGCAAAAAATCCACCCCGGGCATGACAAGCCTGTCCCGGTCTGGTTAATTGAGGGTACAGAGGGATTGCGGACGGCCACCACGCCAAGGGCAGTAATGAAAAGGCTAATCACCGAACTGGCGGAACTGGACGGCCTGTTCGACCAGTACGCGGAGCGCTTCGGGCGGGACCAGACGCCCTATCGGAACCACGTTTACCGGGTGATCAACCTGGTGGCGGCGCAGCGCACGCTCACCGGTGACGATCTGCGCAAACTGGAGCTGGCCGGCTTCTTCCACGACGCCGGTATCTGGCTGGCGGGCACCTTCGACTACCTGCCGCCCTCGGCGCGGCTCGCCTGCCACTATCTGGACGAGCACGGGCTGCAGAGCTGGAGCGACGAAATCCACGCCATGATCGTCCAGCACCACAAACTCACCCGCAGCGACGCACCCGCCGAAACCCTGGTGGAGGCGTTCCGGCGCGCGGACTGGATCGACCTTTCCCTGGGCCTGCTGCGTTTCGGCGTCGACCGGGAGCGCCTGCGCGAGATCAACCGGCGTTTCCCCAACGCCGGCTTCCACGCCCTGCTGCTGGGCCTCAGCGCCCGGCAGCTGATCACCCAGCCGTGGCGGCCGTTCCCGATGCTGCGGCTGTAGCTCGCCGGGGTAGGACCTTTTGTCACTTGGTGCGGATGCCCCTGATGGGGCAACATACCGGGTATGACAGCGGCCCCGCCCGGAGCCGCCGGATCACTCAGGAGCTTCGCCCATGACCGAAACCCTGGCCCTGGACCTGGCGCGTGCCCAGTTCGCGTTCACGATTTCGTTTCATATCATCTTCCCCGCCATCACCATTGGCCTGGCGAGCTATCTGGCGGTGCTGGAAGGGCTCTGGCTGTACACCAAGAACACGCTGTACCGGGACCTGTACCATTTCTGGGTGAAGATCTTCGCCGTTAACTTCGGCATGGGGGTGGTCTCCGGCCTGGTGATGGCGTACCAGTTCGGCACCAACTGGAGCTTCTTCTCCGAATTCGCCGGCAGCATCACCGGCCCGCTGCTGGCCTATGAAGTGCTCACCGCCTTCTTCCTGGAGGCCGGCTTCCTGGGCGTGATGCTGTTCGGCTGGAACCGGGTGGGCCCGGGGCTGCATTTCTTTTCCACCGTGGTGGTGGCCATCGGCACGCTGATCTCCACCTTCTGGATCCTCGCCTCCAACAGCTGGATGCAGACGCCCCAGGGCCACGAGATCATCAACGGCCAGGTGGTGCCGGTGGACTGGCTGGCGGTGATCTTCAACCCCTCCTTCCCCTACCGGCTGATCCATATGTCGGTGGCCGCGTTCCTGGCCACGGCGTTGTTCGTGGGCGCCTCCGCCGCCTGGCATCTGCTGCGCGGCCGCGACGACCCGGCGGTGCGCAAGATGTTCTCCATGGCGATGTGGATGATGGTGCTGGTGGCGCCGGTGCAGGCGGTGATCGGCGACTTCCACGGGCTCAATACCCTGGAGCACCAGCCCGCCAAGGTGGCGGCCATGGAGGGCCACTGGGGCGGCGAGGAGGCCGCCGACGGCGAGGGCCTGCCGCTGATCCTGTTCGGCTGGCCGGACATGGAGGAAGAGCGCACCCGTTTCGCGGTGTCGGTGCCCCACCTGGGCAGCCTGATCCTCACCCACAGCTGGGACGGCACCATTCCGGGGCTGAAGGAATTCGCCCCGGAGGACCGTCCCAATGTGCCGATCGTGTTCTGGTCGTTCCGGATCATGGTGGGCCTGGGGATGCTGATGATTCTGCTCGGCGGCCTGAGCCTGATGCAGCGCTGGCGGGGGCGGCTCTACGACAGCCGCTGGTTCCTGCGCTTCGCGCTGCTGATGGGCCCCGCCGGGCTGATCGCCATCCTGGCCGGCTGGTACACCACCGAAGTGGGCCGCCAGCCCTGGGTGGTATACGGGCTGATGCGCACCGAAGACGCGGTTTCCACCCATTCCGCCACCACCCTGGGCGTGTCCCTGGCGCTGTTCGTGGTGGTCTACCTGTTCGTGTTCGGCGCCGGCGTGGCGTACACCCTGCGGCTGGTGCGCAAGGGCCCGCAACTGGAAGAAGGCGCCCGGGAAACCAGCGGCGGGCCGGGGCGGCCACGGCATGCCATGCGCCCCCTGTCCGCGGTGGAGGAAGACCTGGACGACGATCAAGACACGGACGGAGGGCGCTGAGCCATGGGTATTGATCTGCCTCTTATCTGGGCGCTGATTATCGGTTTCGGCGTCATGATGTACGTGCTGATGGACGGCTTCGACCTGGGCATCGGCATCCTTTATCCCTTTATTCCCGACCGCCACCACCGCGACGTGGCGATGAACACCGTGGCGCCGGTCTGGGACGGCAACGAAACCTGGCTGGTGCTGGGCGGCGCGGGCCTGCTGGCCGCCTTCCCGCTGGTCTACTCGGTGGTGCTCACGGCGCTCTATCTGCCGCTGATTTTCATGCTGCTGGGGCTGATCTTCCGCGGCATCGCGTTCGAGTTCCGCTTCAAGGCCCGCGACCACGAGCGCCACATCTGGGACAAGGCCTTTATCGGCGGCTCCTTCACCGCCACCTTTTTCCAGGGCGTGGTTCTGGGCGCCTACGTCAGCGGCCTGCCGGTGGAGAACGGCGCCTACCCCGGCGGCCCGCTGGACTGGATCGCGCCCTTCCCGCTGTTCACCGGCGTCGCCCTGGTGTTCGCCTACGCCCTGCTCGGCAGCACCTGGCTGATCATGAAAACCGAGGGCGAGCTGCAGTTCCGCATGTTCCACCTGACCCGGCCGCTGATGTGGATTCTGCTCGCCGCCATCGCCGTGATCAGCCTGTGGACGCCGCTGCGCGATCCGGTGATCGCCGAGCGCTGGTTCAGCTTTCCGAATATCGTCTGGTTCTCGCCGGTGCCGCTGCTGGTGGTGGGCGCCGCCCTGCTGATGCAGCGGGCCCTGGCCCGGGGCCGGCCGGTGGCGCCGTTCCTGCTGGCGCTGCTGCTGATGTTCCTGGGCTACGCCGGGCTGGCGATCAGCGGCTGGCCGAACATCCTGCCGCCGGACATTTCCATCTGGGAAGCGGCCGCCCCGCCCCAGAGCCTGGGCTTCGCCCTGGTGGGCGCGTTGCTGATCATCCCCTTCATTCTGATGTACACCGCCTTCGCCTATTACGTGTTCCGGGGCAAGGTGCGCCCCGGCGACGGCTACCACTGACGCGTTGAGGAGTCCGCATGCAAGGTCGTGAAACCCGGGACCGCGACGGCGCCACCGCCCCGTTGCGCAAGCGGCTGGGCTGGTTGGTGCTGATCTGGGTGGCCAGTGTTCTGACGCTGGGTGGGGTGGCCTGGTTGATGCGCTTGTTCATGAACGCCATCGGCCTGCAGACCAACTGAACCGGCGTGTAAGAAAATCCTCACGAAAAAGTTACTCACAGATTCTGTGGATAACTCTGTGCATAGTCTGTCAGGAACTGTCCCCAGGGCCCATGATCACGCCGATGACCCCTAAATGACGAAAAAATATCCATATTATTAATTTCAATAAAATCAATCAGTTACAAACCTTTCCTTCACAAATCAAGCGGTTACGGGTGCTTGCTAAAAGTGAAATGAGCAATCGCCGTCCGCTGTGCAAAACTCCCAGCCACGGAATGCCCTTTCACGGCGCTGTCACAGGCTGCTGGCGCCGTTTTGGTGCGAAATCGCTGACAGGCCGTGCGCCGCTCACGGACGCACCAGACGGGCGTTAACCACCCCTTCCAGGGCACGGATTCTGGCCATCGCCGCCTCGGTGGGTTCTTCCTCCAGGTCCAACAGGTTATAGGCCAGCTCGTCGCGGCTTTTATTGAGCATGTCGATCACGTTGATGTCGGCGTCCGCCAGCACCGACAGCACCTGGCCGAGCATCTTGGGGATGTTGCGGTTGGTCACCGCCAGACGTACGCCCGGGCCCGGCTCCAGAATCAGGTCGGGGAAGTTCACTGAGTGGCGGATGTTGCCGTTTTCCAGGAAGTCGGTGAGTGCCTCGGCGGCCATCACCGCGCAGTTCTCCTCGGATTCGCCGGTGCTGGCGCCCAAATGGGGCAGCGCCAGCACGCCGGGAACGCCGGTCAGCGCCAGGCTGGGGAAATCGGTGACGAAGCCGCGCAGCTTGCCGGCGCGCAGCGCCTCGGCCACCGCCGCGTCGTCGACGATGCCCTGGCGGGCGAAGTTGAGCAGCACCGCGTCTTCCTTCATGGGCGCCAGCTGGGCGGCGCCGATCAGATTCCGGGTGGCGTCCAGCAGCGGCAGATGCAGGGTGACGTAATCCGCCCGCGCGAGCAGCGCTTCCAGGCTGGCCATGGGGGCCACCTGGCTGGGCAGCCGCCAGGCGGCGTCCACGCTCAGCGCCGGGTCATAGCCGATCACGTTCATGTCCAGGGACAGGGCGGTGTGCGCCACCCGCGAACCGATCGCGCCCAGCCCCACCACGCCCAGGGTGCGGCCGCGCAGCTCGCGGCCCTGGAAGTGCTTCTTGCCCTCTTCCACCTGGCGGTGCAGGTCCGCTTCGCTGTCCGCGCGCAGCCCGGCCACCCAGTCCAGCCCCTCGCGCAGGTGGCGCGAGGCCAGCAGCAGGCCGGCCACCACCAGTTCCTTGACCGCGTTGGCGTTGGCGCCGGGAGTGTTGAACACCGGAATGCCCCGCGCACTGCAGTGGGCCACGTCGATGTTATTGACGCCGGCGCCGGCGCGGGCCACGGCTTTCACCGTCGGAGGGATGTCGGCGCCACCGAGGGGGTGGCTGCGCAGTAACAGGGCGTCCGGTTCGGACAATTCGCTGGCGACCTCGAAACGGTCGCGGGGGAAACGCTCCAGGCCGCGCAGGGCGATCTGGTTGTAGGTGCGAATGCGGAACATGGCGGTCCTCCGAAGGGCTGCTGGATCACCACAGCCTCTCCGTAAACCGCCCTGATTTCCAGAGTTATTGCTGGAAGGTCATGCCCAGGCGGCGCCCTACTTCCTCGTAGGCCTCGATCACGTTGCCCAGGTCCTGGCGGAAGCGGTCCTTGTCCATCTTCTCGCGGGTGTCCTTGTCCCACAGCCGGCAACCGTCCGGGGAGAACTCGTCACCGAGCACCACCTCGCCGTGGAACAGGCCGAATTCCAGCTTGTAGTCCACCAGCAGCATGTTGGCGTCCAGGAAGCGTTTCTTGAGCACGTCGTTTACCTTGAAGGTCAGCTCTTTCATTTTTTCGATGTGCTCGGGCTCGGCCCAGCCGAAGCTGCGCACGTGGTACTCGTTGATCATCGGGTCGCCCAGGGCGTCGTCCTTGAGGAACAGCTCGAAGGTGGGCGGGTTCAGCTCCTTGCCCTCCTCGACGCCCAGGCGGCGCACGATGGAGCCGGCGGCGATGTTGCGCACCACGCACTCCACCGGAATCATGTCCAGCTTCTTGACCAGCGATTCGTTGGCGCTGAGCAGTTTTTCGAAGTGGGTGGGAATGCCCGCCTCGTGGAGCATCTCCATGATCGCCGCGTTGAACTGGTTGTTCACCGCGCCCTTGCGATCCAGCGCTTCTTTCTTCTTGCCGTCGAAGGCGGAAGTGTCGTTGCGGAACACGATCACCAGCCGCTCCGGATCGTCGGTGGTGAATACGGACTTGGCTTTACCCGCGTAGAGTTCGTCGCGCTTTTCCATGACCTACCTGCGTTAGTTTGAGAACCCCGCGCGCTCGCCGCCGGGGCGTCTTAGTGAATGTCGAGCCAGCCGAAGCCCTGCTCCTGGCTGGCCACGCGGATACGCTCCCGGCCCGCCTCCACCGCCTGGTGGATCCAGCCCAGGGCGTGGTCCGGCGTATTGTTCTGCTCACTCAGGTGCGACAGCACCAGGTGCTGCAGCCGGTCCACGTTGCAGTGGCCCAGCAGCGTCGCCGCCTGCTGATTGCTCAGGTGGCCCAGATTACCACCCACCCGCCGTTTCAGGGACGCCGGATAGGGGCCCGCGGCGAGCAGCTCCGGCTCGTGGTTGCACTCCAGCACCAGGGCGTCGCATTCGCGATAGGCGTCCACCACATGGGGCGTCAGCGATCCCAGGTCGGTGAGCACACCCAGCTCCCGTTGCCGCCAGCTGAAGCGGTACTGGCAGGGCTCCAGGGCGTCATGGGGCACGGTCACCGGCGTCACCGTCATGTCCGCCAGCTCGAAGGTCCGGCCCGGGCGCACTTCGCGCCAGTCGGCGCCGTGGAAACCGGCGGCCTTGCCGGTCACCGCGCGAGCGGTGCCGAAGGTGCTGTAAAGAGGGGTCTTGTACTTGCGCGCCAGGGCGCCGGCGCCGCGCACGTGATCGCCGTGCTCGTGGGTCACCAGCAACGCGGCCAGATCCGTGGCGCTCAGCCCCAGCGCCGCCAGCCGGCGTTCCGTTTCACGCAGGGAAAAACCGCAATCCACCAGCACCAGCAGATCGCCGGCGCACACCAGGGTGCCATTGCCTTTACTGCCACTGCCCAGGGACGCCAGCCGCAAGAATGCTCTCCCCCTAAACGGCCCGGCCGGCGGCCGGAGCCCGGTTCACAATTCGCCGTGGATGCTTTCCAGGATAGCCAGGCCGGAGGTCTTTCCGGCCAGCGCCGTGCCTTCCTCGTTGAGCACCGCCACCTGGATACCATTGGTGGTGTGGCTCAATTTGAGGCGCGCCTGGGGCGGCTGCAGCTGGTAACGCTCGGGCACGGTCAGGAAGAACACCCCCTGGTCCCGGTTGCGGTCGGTGACGCGCAGATCGGTCTGGGTCAGCGCCTCGCTGACCTTCTCCCAGGCCCAGGCGAAGCTGGTGGGCATCATGATGATCGGATAGCCGCTGCCGTCTTTCGCCAGCACCGCCTGGCCGGTGTTGTCGGCCGGCGCCGCCGGGGTCTCCTCTTCCTCGTCATCGGCTTCGCCGGGCGCCGCCACCAGCTGCGGCGGACGGGGCGCTTCGAATTTGTCCTCGCCCTCGCCCTTGCCCTGCAGGCGGCGCTCCATCTGCGGTACCGCGTAGAGCGGGTCCGCGCCGATGAACACCATATCCCCGGGTACCGTGATCGGCTCCAGCACTTGCGCTTCGCGGTAGCGCAGGCTGTTATCCGGAATCAGGCCGCAACCGGCCACGCTCAGCGCCACGGCGCCGGCAACAATCAAACTACGATGCATTATCCCTCCAGGAGACCGCAGCTACGCAGCGTTTCGCGCAAGCGTGGCTGGGCGGCCTCCGACAAATGAACCAGCGGCAAACGGATGCCGCTGTCGATCAGACCCATTTCGTACAGGGCCCATTTCACCGGAATCGGGTTGGCTTCCAGGAATAGATCACGGTGGAGGGGTTCCAGTTCCGCGTTCAGGGCGCGGGCACGGTCCACGTCGCCGTCCACCGCCGCCTGACACATGGCGGCCATCTTCGCCGGCGCCACATTGGCGGTCACCGAGATGTCGCCGTCGCCGCCGGCCAGAATCAGCTCCAGGGCGGTGGCGTCGTCGCCGGAATAGATCAGAAAATCATCGCCGCAGCGCTCACGGATTTCCCGCGCGCGCTCCAGGTTGCCGGTGGCTTCCTTGATGCCGACGATGTTCGGCACCTTGGCGAGACGCTCCACGGTTTCCGGCAGCAGGTCGCAGGCGGTGCGGCCGGGCACGTTGTAGAGAATCTGCGGGATGTCCACCGCCCGGGCCACGGCCAGGAAATGCTGATAGAGGCCTTCCTGGGGCGGCTTGTTGTAGTACGGCGTCACCAGCAGGCAGGCGTCGGCGCCGTCACGCTTGGCGTCACGGGTAAGGCGGATGGCTTCCTCGGTGCTGTTGGCGCCGGTACCGGCGATCACCGGAATCCGTTTGTCGGCCACCGCCACGATCTCGCGGACCACACTGTCGTGTTCCTCGAAGCCCAGGGTGGCGGACTCACCGGTGGTGCCCACCGCCACGATTCCATGGGTGCCCTGCTCCACATGCCAGTTGACCAGACCGCGCAGACGTTCCCAGTCCACCGATCCGTCTTCGCGCATGGGGGTTACCATTGCCACGATGCTGCCGCGAATCATGCCGCTTCCTCTTAAACGCTTTCGACGCCTTGATTAATGGAGCGCTATGGTAAACCCCGCCCGAAGGGCGGACAAGCGTTGCCCGGCCCGGTAAGCTGTGCCGCTGGCGGCCCCGAGGCCGCGATCAGGCAGTAGCAGGAGACAACCATGACGATCAAAGAAGGACAGCCGGCGCCGGACTTCACCGCCCCGGCCACCAGCGACACCACCATCACCCTGTCGGCCCTGAAGGGCAAGAAAGTGGTGCTCTATTTCTACCCCAAGGACAGCACCCCGGGCTGCACCACGGAAGGCCAGAACTTCCGCGACCTGTACCCCAACTTCCAGGAAGCCAACTGCGAGATCCTCGGTGTGTCCAAGGACTCCCTGCGCCGCCACGAGAACTTCAAGGCGAAGCAAGAGTTCCCGTTCGAGCTGATCAGCGACGAGGACGAAACCGTCTGCCGCCTGTTCGACGTGATCAAGCTGAAGAAGATGTACGGCAAGGAATTCGAGGGCATCGAGCGCAGCACCTTCCTGATCGACGAAGAAGGCGTGGTGCGTGACATCTGGCGCAAGGTCAAGGTCAAAGGCCACGCCGAGGACGTCCTCGACGCCGTCCACGGCCTCTGACTTCCGCGCCACCGGGCCCGCCGGAGCGGGCCTTGTGGGAGCGGGCCCAGCCCGCGAAAGGCAAGCTTTGCTTGCCGGCAAAGGTTGCCCCGCAGGATCCCGGAGCCCTCTCTATTACTCCTTACTCTCCTCCACTTCCCCCGCCGGCAACCGCCAAGCATCACTGCGCTTGGGCCACGCATTGATCACCGCCTTCAGCAAGGTCGCCAGCGGAATCGCGAAGAAAATCCCCCAGAAGCCCCACACGCCGCCGAAGAACAGAATCGCGGTGATGATCGCCACCGGGTGCAGATTGACCGCCTCGGAGAACAGCAGCGGCACCAGGATGTTGCCGTCGATGAACTGAATCACCCCGTAGATCACCATCACCAGCGCGAAGTCGCCGCCCCAGCCGAACTGCAGGTAGGCCACCGCGGCCACCGGCACGGTGACGATGGTGGCGCCGATATAGGGAATCAGCACCGACAGCCCCACCAGCACCGCCAGCAGCACCGCGTAGTTCAGGCCCAGCAGCAGGAACGCCAGGAAGGTCACCGACCCCACCAGCAGGATTTCCACCGCCTTGCCGCGCACATAGTTGGCGATCTGCTGATCCATTTCCTGCCACACGTGGGAGAGAATACGCCGCCGCTCCGGCAGAAAGCCCAGCACCCAGCCCACCAGCTTCTCGCGGTCCTTGAGGAAGAAGAACACCAGCAGCGGCAGCAGCACCAGGAACACCAGGATTTCCAGCATGTTGGGAATCGAGGACAGCGACAGGGTGAGCACCGACTGCCCCAGCTGGGCCAGCTCCCGCTGGGCGATGGTGACCAGGGTGTTCACCTGCTCCATGGAGATCATTTCCGGATAGCGCTCCGGCAGGCTGCGCAGCCAGGTCTCGGTGGTGCGCAGAATATCCGGCAGTTGGTCGCGCACCAGCAGCACGGTCTGGCGCCACAGCAGCGGCATCAGCACCACCAGCACCGCCACCAGGGCGGTCAGGAACACCAGGAATACCAGATTCACGGAAAGCACCGGCGGCACCCGGTAACGGTTCAGGGCGGTGACCAGCCCCTGCATCAGGTAGGCCACCACCAGCGCCGCCAGCACCGGCGCCAGAATGCCGCCGAACAACAGCACCACGGCGAAGCCCGCCAGCAACAGAAACAGCAGGTACACCGCCTCCTCGTCGGAGAACCAGGCATTGAACCAGCCTTTAAGCACATTCAGCATCGGAGAACCTCGGGCCTAGTCGCCACAACGAATGAGAAAGCGGAATTCCCGCTCGTCCTGCTCGTGGCGAACCAGCTCATGGGAAGACTGTCGAAGATATTCAGGGATGTCCCGGGCCGACCCGGCGTCGGTGGCCGTCACTTCCAGCAAGGCACCGGCCTGCAGGGCGCGCAACGCCTGCCGGGTCTTGAGCAGCGGCAGCGGGCAATTCAGACCGCGGGCATCCAGATATTTGATATCCATGGTGTGATCCGTTCGCAGGGGCGGTCATTATAGGGCACATGACGGCATTATCAGAGACACCTCGTCGCGACAGAATCATGGTGACACGAAAAATGCGGATCGCTAAGGAGAGTCCATTTTGATCGCTGCCGCGCGCTTCGCTCTTGTGGCCTTGCTGTGCCTGGGCGCGGGCCTGGGCCAGGCCCAACAACAGGATCTGCCGGAACTGGGCGACCCCACCGTGGCGATCATTTCCGCCGAGCAGGAGTACCGGCTCGGGCGCGGCTGGCTGCGCGACCTGCGGGGCCAGACGTCGATCATGGAAGACCCGCTGGTCCAGGAGTACGCGGAACATCTGGTCTACCGGCTGGCGTCCTTCAGCGAGCTGAACGAACCGGACCTGGCGATCGTGGTGATCAACAGCGCCGCCATCAACGCCTTCGCCGTGCCCGGCGGGGTGATCGGCCTGAACGCCGGCCTGTTTCTGAACGCCGCCAGCGAGGACGAGGTGGCCAGCGTGGTCGCCCACGAAATCGCCCACGTCAGCCAGCGGCACTTCACACGCCGCTACATGGACTCGAAACGGCGCGGCCCGGCGGTGCTGGCCGCCATGCTGGCGAGCATCGCCCTGGCCATCGCTGGCAGCGGCGACGCCGGCATGGCCGGCATCGCCGCCACCCAGGCGGCGTCGATCCAGGCGCAACTGGCCTACTCCCGCCACAACGAATACGAGGCGGACCGGGTGGGCATGCAGATTCTCGCCGCCGCCGGCATGGACCCCAGCGCCATGCCGCGCTTCTTCGAGCGCATGCTGGAGCAGCAGCGCTATTCCGGCGACCCGCCGGAGTTCCTGCTCACCCACCCGCTCACCGCCGAGCGGGTCGCCGACTCCCGCGCCCGGGCGCGCTCGCTGAGCGCGCCGCCGGCCAATCCGTCAGCGTCCTTCGAGCTGGTGCGCGCGCGCATCCAGGCCCGTTACTTCGACGGCCAGGAACGGGCCCGGGATTACTTCGGGCGGCGCCTGGAGAGCAACGACCGCGTTCAGAAGCAGGCGGCGCGCTACGGGCTCGCCCTCACCGACCTGAAAGAGGACCGCTACGACGCGGCGCGCCGCGCGCTCACCGAGCTGGTGGAGGCGCACCCGGACCAGATCTGGTTCCAGCTGGGTCTGATGGAAGTGGATATGGATCAGGGCCGCTACGCCGACGTGATCGAGCGCGGCAAGGAGGTGCTCACCATCAATCCCAAGGACTACGCCGCCTCGGTGATGACCGCCCGCGCCTACCTGCTGAGCAAAAAGCCGGAACAGGCGGCGCCGCTGCTGGAGCCGCTGCTGCTGCAGCGCCCTAACGACCCGATGCTGTGGTCGCTGGCCGCCGACGCCTGGGGCAACAGCGACCAGAACGCCCGCGCCCACCGGGCCCGGGCGGAAGTGCTGTTTCTTCGCGGTCAGGATCAGGCCGCCCTGCGGCAGATGCGTTTCGCCCTGGACGAGGCCGACGGCCAGTTCGCCCTGCGCAGCAAACTGAGCGCACGCATGAGCGAAATGGAGCGGCTGTCCTCGGAGGAATTCTAGGGGCGCCCGGAACGGCGCCCCGATGGATCAGGGTTTAAGGCGGGCGCCGAACTCGAGCATGCGGTCCAGCGGCTTCATGGCCTTGGCCGCCAGGGCCGGGTCGACGAAGATTTCCTGGCCGCAGCCGTTGTCGTCTTCCAGCACCGCCAGGGTGTTTTCCAGGCCGTTCATGGCCATCCACGGGCAGTGGGCGCAGCTGCGGCACGCCGCGCCGCTGCCGGCGGTGGGCGCTTCCACGAAGGTCTTGTGCGGCGCCAGCTGCTGCATCTTGTAGAAGATGCCCTTGTCGGTGGCGACGATAAAGGTCTGGTTGTCCATCTCCTGGGCGGCCTTGATCAGCTGCGACGTGGAGCCGACCACATCCGCCATTTCCACCACCGACGACGGGGACTCCGGGTGCACCAGCACCGCCGAGCCCGGATAAGCCGCCTTCAGATCCTCCAGCCCCTGGGCCTTGAACTCTTCGTGGACGATGCAGGCACCGTCCCAGCAGAGCACGTCGGCGCCGGTTTTACTGCGCACATAATTGCCCAGGTGCTTGTCCGGCGCCCACAGAATTTTCTCGTTGCGCTGATCCAGGTATTCGATCAGTTCCACCGCGATGGAGGACGTCACCACCCAGTCGGCGCGCGCCTTCACCGCCGCCGAGGTGTTGGCGTAGACCACCACGGTGCGGTCCGGATGCTGATCGCAGAACGCCGCGAACTCGTCTTCCGGGCAGCCGATGTCCAGGGAACAGGTGGCTTCCAGGGTCGGCATGAAGACCCGCTTTTCCGGGCTCAGAATCTTGGCGGTCTCGCCCATGAAGCGCACGCCGGCCACGATCAGGGTGCTGGCCGGGTGGTCGCGGCCGAAGCGCGCCATTTCCAGGGAATCGGCCACGCAGCCGCCGGTCTCCTCGGCCAGGGCCTGGATCTCGGGGTCGGTGTAATAGTGGGCCACCATCACGGCGTCACGGGCCTGTAACCGTTCTTTAATGCGCTGACGGTACAGTGAACGCTGATCGTCGGTGAGTTCGGTCTGCTCGTTAGCGCCCGCCAAATGGGCGCGCACGATCTCTTGGGCCTGTGCTGTCATACGGCATCACCACCCCAGGGTAAGGGGACTATCAATCGCTTGAGGCACCTGCTGTCCAGGATACCACTTTGGTCTCGGTGTCGGGATCATACCATATTGGTCTTAGCAGGACGCTGACCATGACCAAAAGCGACAGCCTCATCGTCTTATATGGACGCCGCGCCGCCCGGATTCAAGCCCTCGCCACCCCGGTAATCCGGGCCGGCGGCGAGCAGATGCACGGTGCTGATGGCCCGCTCCATGAAGGCGCCCTGGCAGTAACACAGGTAGTAATCCCACATTCTGCAGAAGCGTTCGTCGAAGCCCAGTTCACGGATGCGCGGCAGCGCGCTGATAAATCGGGCCCGCCAGTCCTCGATGGTTTTGCCGTAATGGGCGCCGATGTCTTCCAGCCCCACCGGCATCAGCCTGGTGTTCTTGCGCAGCGCCTGGCACATCACCGTCACTGACGGCAAAAAGCCGCCGGGGAAGATGTAGCGCTTGATGAAGTCCACGTTGTCGCGGGCGTATTCGTAGCGCTGGTCCGGCACCGTGATCGCCTGCAGCAGCAGCAGCCCTTCCGGCTTGAGGCGCTGGTTGAGCACGCGGAAGTATTCGTCCAGGAACTGGTGGCCCACCGCCTCGATCATTTCCACGGAAACGATGCGGTCGTAGCGGCCCTGCAGCTCCCGGTAGTCCTGCTCGAGCACCTGGATACGGTCGGACAGGCCGGCTTCGCGGACCTGTTCGCGGGCGAACCGGGCCTGCTCCCGGGAGATGGTGGTGGTGGTCACGCGCACCCCGTAGTGGCGGGCGGCGTGCAGCGCCAGACCGCCCCAGCCGGTGCCGATTTCCAGCACTTCCATGCCCGGGGCCAGGCGCAGGCGCTGGCAGATCAGATCCAGCTTGTGGGTGGCGGCGGTTTCCAGGTCGGCTTCCGGGCTCGGATAGATGGCGCTGGAATACATCATGTGCCGGTCCAGGAACAGGGCAAAGAAGTCGTTGCCCAGGTCGTAGTGGGCGGCAATGTTGCGGCGCGATCCGGTCAAGGAGTTGCGATTCATCGCGTGCAGGGCCTTGAGCGCCGGCTTGGCCAGCCAGGCGGCGGCGCCCTCCAGCGCCTGCATGGCTTCCACGTTGGCGGCGAAGAAGCGCACCACCGCGACCAGATCCGGGCTGTCCCAGGCGCCGTCCATATAGGCTTCGGCGGCCCCCAGGGCGCCCCCGGTCATCATCTGCCGGTAGCTGTCCCAATCATGGATACGGATCTCGGCGGCGCCTTCGGCCGCCGTGTCGCCAATGGACACGGTCTCGCCGTCGGGCTCATGCAACACCACGCCGCCTTTGGGCATCTTCGCCAGGTGTCCCTGCACCAGCCGTCGGGCCAGACTTTGCGCCCAGGACGGGCGCTGACCCACCAGCGCCTTATCACCGTCCATCATGAGTGTTCTCCCCATTACCTTGCTTATCTTTACCCGGGTGGGCGTGGAACCGGGCGCCCTTGCGCCAAAGCTTCCAGGCCTGCCAATAGATGCCCGCCACCGTTTTCACGCTCTGCGCGCCGAAGCGGCGTATCACCCGCGCCATGGCGGGCGCGTCGGCCTCCGCCATGTGCATTTTCAGGCCGGCGGCGAAAACCAGCTGGTCGCCGTCCCGGTCCTCCAACGTTAGGCGCAGATCGGGAAATAAGGCGTGAAGATGCCAGTGATAGCGCAGCCCCAGCGGCAGGAAGGGGGACACATGGAAGGTCTTTTCATGCGCCACCGTTTGCGGCCCCGGCCCCTGGCTCAGGGTCAGGGCGTAGATATGACGTTCATGCCAGGGGGTGTTGCGCACCTCCGCCAGCATCGACGCCGGTCGTTCGGCGCCGTCCGGAAAGTGGAAGTACAGCACCAGGGGGTTGAACAGCATGCCGAAGGTGCGCCACTGGCCGAGCATGAACACCCGGCCGGCGCGCCAGTCCAGGCCGGCCTCGGCGGCCCGGTCGCGCACCTTGTCGCCCAGCGGCCGGTTATCGGCGTCGATAAAATCCCGGTCACGGAACGTCACCGGTCGCCAGCGGCGGCCCCACAAACGCTGGCGGGCCAGCATCCGGTCCGGCGCGTCCACATCGCACCACACCAGCCACAGCGGATAGCGGAAGGCGTGCCGCATGGGCGTATGACGCTGATGCCACACCTGGCCGGTGGCGAGCGCGAAACGGGGAATCACAGCGCCGCTCCCCGGCCACCGCCCTGGCCGCGGGCGGCGATGCCTTCCACCACGTCCAGCGCCGACACCACGCCGTCTTCGTGGAAGCCGTTGCGGCACCAGGCGCCGCAGAACCAGGTGCGATTATCGCCGTTGCCGGCCAGCAGACGCTCGCGGGCGAGCAGCCCTTCGGTGGTGAACAGTGGATGGTGGAACACCTCCCGGCGGATCACCGTTTCCGGGCGGATCCGGTCGCCGGCATTGAGCGTCACGCAGAAGGTCTCCGGCGCTTGAAAGCCCTGCAGAATGTTCATGTTGTAGGTCACTTGCACCGGCTCCGCGTCGTCGGTGCGCCCCAGCAGGGCGTTCCAGCTCGACCACACCCGGCGGCGCTTGGGCAGCATCGCCGTGTCGGTGTGCAGCACCACATCGTTGGGCTGATAGCGCAGGTCCGTCAGGCACTCCCGCTCGCGCGGGTCGGCGTCGGCCAGCAGCGCCAGGGTCTGGTCGCTATGGCAGGCCATCACCACCTGATCGAAACGGTGGCTTTCGCCGCCGGCTTGCACCGTGACGCCCTCGCCGTCGCGGCGAACACCGGTGACCGGCGTGGCGGTGTGGAAGCGGGCGCCGCAGGCGGCGCGCAGGGCTTCCACATAGCGGCTGGAGCCGCCGGGCACCACGTACCACTGGGGCCGGTTCCGCAACGCCAGCAAACCGTGGTTGATAAAAAACCGCACGAAGAACTTGGCTGGAAACGCTTCCATCTGCGCCAGGGAGCAGGACCAGATGGCGCCGCCCATGGGCAGAATATAATGCCGCCGGAAGCGCTCGCCATAGCCCTGTTCGTTCAGATAGGCGCCCAGGGGCTGCTCGCCGGCGTCGCTGTCCAGCAGCGCCGGCGCCTCCCGGTTGAAGCGCAGAATATCGCGCAGCAACGCCCAGTGACCGGGATCCAGCAGATTGCGGCGCCGCCCGAAAAAGCCGCCCAGGCCGTCGCCGCAGTATTCCACGCCGGTTTCCGCGTCGGTGACCGCGAAGCCCATGGCGGTGGGCTGACGGCCGATGCCGAGCTCCGCCAGCAGCGCCTCGAAGCGCGGATAGGTGCGGTCGTTGAACACGATAAAGCCCATGTCCACGGCGTAGTCGCCGTGCTCGCGCTGCACGTCCACGGTGAAGGTGTGGCCGCCCAGGCGGGGCTCGGCTTCGAACAGCGTCACCTGGTGGTCGCGGCTCAGATACCAGGCGGCGGTCAGGCCGGCGATGCCGCCGCCGACAATGGCGATGCGCTGGCTCAAGAGGCGTCTCCGTTCTGCTGGTTCCAGGCGTCGCGGGCGGCGCGGAAGGCGCTCTCCACCCGCTGCTTGACGCCCTGGTGGGCGACGATCGTGGTGGGGTAATCCGGGGTCATCAAAGGCTGCTTCCAGGGTTCATGGGTGGTCTTGTCGTCGGCGGTGGCCAGCTCCGGCACATAGCGGGCGATAAAGCGGCCCTGCGGATCGAAGCGGTGGCTCTGGCGCACCGGACTGAATACACGGAAATACGGCGCGGCGTCGGTGCCGGTGGAGGCGCTCCACTGCCAGCCGCCGTTGTTGGCGGCGAAGTCACCGTCCACCAGATGCGCCATGAAAAAGCGCTCCCCTTTGCGCCAGTCGATAAACAGATGCTTGGTCAGGAACATGGCGGTGAGCATGCGCAGGCGGTTGTGCATCCAGCCGGTCTGCACCAGCTGGCGCATGGCGGCGTCCACCAGCGGGTAGCCGGTGCGGCCTTCGCACCAGGCCTGGAAGTGCTCTTCGTTATCGCTCCATTGCAGCAGCGCGGTCTCCGGCCGGAACGGCGCGCCGGTGGCCAGCGACGGAAAGCGATGCATGATCTGCCGGTAGAAATCCCGCCAGGCCAGCTCACCGATCCAGGTGGCCGCGCCCTCCCGGGCCTTGGCGTCCTGCAGCGCCGGCCGCGCCGCGAGGTAGGCGTCCAGCGGCGCCAGCGTGCCCGCCGACAGCGCCGCGGACAGGCCGCTGGTGCCGGGCTCGGCGGGAAAGTCCCGCCGCGCTTTGTAGTCGCCCAGATGCTGCTCGACAAAATCCTTCAGCTGGCCGCGCGCGGCGTCCTCGCCGGGGTGCCACAAGGCGGTCACCGAGTCCGGCACGGACAGCGTCTCCAGCGCCCGCTCCACCCGATCACGGCCGACAAAGCGGCCCTGCCCGCCGGGCCAGTCCGGCGCCGGCACCGCCTCGGGCTGAAGGTCGTCCATCCACACGTCCCAGCGCTTCTTATAGGCGGTAAAGACGGTATAGGGCGTGCCCTTGCCGGTGTGCAGCGCCCTCGGCGGCACCAGCACGCCGTCGTCGAAACCGTGGATGCGCACGCCCTGCGCTTCCAGGCGGCGCGCCACCGCCCGGTCCCGGTTCAGTTCGTTGAGCGGGTACTCCCGGTTGCAGAACACCTCGGTGACGCCCTGCTCGGCCACGAAGTTTTCCAGCGCGGTGACGCTGCCGTCGAAATCGCCGCCGTCGAGCACATGCAGATCCACGCCCCGCGCCGCCAGGGACTCGCCCAGCTCCAGCAGGCTGTGCAGCACAAACCAGCGACGCGCCGGCGCCACGCCGTGGGCGTCCCACTGGTCCGGGCACAGAATGTGCAGAGCCATGACCGCGTCGCCGCCGGCCAGCGCCTGGGTCAGCGGGGTGTGCCCGTGACAGCGCAGATCATTTCGAAACCAGACCAGTCGCACCCTGTTCTCCTTGCTGTTGAGTGATTGATTCGGCGTCGTCCATTCGCTTCGCCACCGCCTGATAGTCGCCCGGCTCACACGGCAGCCAGGCCGGCGTCGGCGGGTCCCCGGCCAGGGCCGGTCCCGCGCAAAGAAAGGCGCCTTCGGGCTGTTGCTCCGGCCACAGCTGGCCGATCTGCCGGCGGGCCGGGCGCTCGCCGAGCATCCACACCACGCCGGTCAGACGCGGCTCCGCCAGCCAGGGGGTCAGCGCCGGCCAGGCCACCGGCGTTTCCAGACACCACACCGGCCGGTCCGCCACCGCCGCCTGGATCAGCGCCGGCAGCGGGTCGCCCACCGCCATCACCAGCCAGGCCCGCTCGCGTCGGCCCGGCGCCCGGGCCAGCAACCGCCCGGCCAGCTTTTGCCGCAGAAAACTGTCCAGCAGCGCCTGCGACGCGCCGTGGCCCGGCAGCGCGCGCAGATGATCGCGCAACGGGTCGCAAAATCCCGTGACCACCCGGCCCAGCGGATAGTCCGCGGTGAGCCGCTGGAACAACTGCTCCAGCCGGCGCAGGTTGTGCCCTTCCAGCGCCTGCAGGGCGTCTTCCATGGCGTCCCGCCAGGGGCCGGCCACCGCGGTCACCGGGCTGCCGCCCTGCTCCAGCACCGGGCGCACCTGGCTGATCGGCAGACCCCGGTCCAGCCAGGAAAGAATCCGCTCGATCACCGCCAGATCCTGGTCGCTGTAGCGGCGGTGGCCGCGCTCGGTGCGCGCCGGGCGGATCAGCCCGTAGCGGCGTTCCCAGGCGCGCAGCGTCACCGGGTGCACGCCGCTTTGCCGGCTCACCGCCTGGATGCTGTAACCGTCGTCGAAAGCTTTCATGGCTGTCTCATACCCGGTTGCGCAGCCCGAGCGCGTCCGGGTAGGGGCGCAGGTACTGCTGGGTGGCCAGGTAGGGCTGCTCCACCTTGCTCTGGGCGGCGCGCAGCATCGTCATCGGCACCACCAGCGGCACCTCGCCGCGCAAGTAGGCGTCGATCTGTTCGTGGATCGCGGCGCGGTCCTGCTCGCCCAGCTCGTCGCGCAGAAAGCCCATCAAATGCAGCATGGTGTTGACGTGGGCGCCCGGCGAGATGCGCTTGGCCATGGCCGGCATAAAGGCGTGGATATAGTCGTCGGCGATGTCCGCCAACGGTCGCTTCTTAAGGTCGGCGAGCAGCGGCCCCAGGCGCCAATAGGTGGCCTGGCAATGGGCCAGAAGCTGGAATTTATGGCGGCTGTGGAAGTCGATCAATCCCTTGGCGGTGAGGCCGCCCTCGCGCTCGTTCAACCGGCGCCAGTCGTCGTAGACGAACACCCGCTCGACGAAGTTCTCGCGCAGGCGGTCGTCGTTGAGACGGCCCTCCTCTTCCACCGGCATCAGCGGGAAGCGGGCCATCAGCGCGGCGGCGAACAGGCCGCTGGCGTCGCGGCGGGCCACCTCACCGTCCTCTCGGTAAACGCGAATGCGCTCCATGCCGCAGCTCGGCGACTTGGCCATCAGCACGAAGCCGCGCAGATCCCCCAGCCGCTCCACGGTGTCGGTGACGAAGCCGTCCATCAGGGCGGTAAAATCCCGGTCGCCACGGGTCGCCTTGAGACGCACGCCGTCGTCGGTATCCACCAAGTGCATGGCCGGCCGCGGCGTGGACAGGCCGGCGCCCATTTCCGGACACAGGGAGCGGAACCGGAAATAGCGCGCCAGCACCCCGGTGCAATAGCGGGAATGCTTATGGCCGCCGTCGTGGCGCACCTCGCGGCCCATCAGGCAGGCACTGATGCCCACCGGAATCCGCTGATCGTCGCTGTCTGAATGCCGCCCCATGGTTGCCTCCGTCCGGTGCGCCTGAAGCTGTACAAACCGTTATAGTTGTACAAGTCTCGGGCGTCACCCATGAAGGCTTTGTGAAGCAGGTCTCAAGGTGAAACGATGAAGGCGGGAAAGCAGGGACATTTAAAGCTGTTTTACACACGGCGGCGCGGGATCGTGGCACAGTGAATTCGCGTTGCTGGCCACGGACGGTCAACGTCTCCCCCAGGACGTCACGCAACGCGCATCCCCCCTTCCTTCAGGCATTTGAAGGAACCCCAGGCCGCCTCCCCCCAGGCGGCCTTTTTTATGCCTGCGGCATTCAGAAAGGTTGGCTCTTCAGGTGTTCGGTGCTCCGTATCGGAGACGCGGTGCAATGGTGGTGCCTTCCGGGATCGCTCAAGCCTTCCCTGGGCGCTCTCATTTGGCCATCCATGGCCAAATAGGTCCCTCCAGGCACCACCATTGCCCCGCTTACTTAGCAGCGGAACCGCCACGGGTCAGCTCCACCCTTTCAGAGAAAGGCGCCCGGACCTTTGAATTTTCCAAGGAGCGCCCCCGATTCGAAGTCCCACACCATAGAACACCAGCGTTACTAAAACTCCGCCAACAAGGACACCGCCGACGCTTTGAAGAGCAGCACCACCCGGCTGCCTGCCCGCAATCCGAGGCGGGCCTGGCTGCGCGCGGTAATGCGCGCCTGGATCGACTGCCGCTCGCAGAGGCACTCCACCAGCACCCCGGAGTCCTGCGCCGTGAGAGCGGTGATGCGCGCGGGAAGTTGATTCATAAGGCTGACGCCGTCGAGTTCGGCGGCGCCCAGGGCCACGTCGTCGGCGTGCACCAGCAGACGTACCGGCGTGCCCGCCGGCGGCAAACGCGGGGTGCGCACCCAGAGGGTGCGCTCGCCGAGGGCCACCGGCAGCAGGCCGGCTTCCGCCTCGGCGGGCAGCGCCTCGCCCAGCAACACCGAGCACGGCGACGCCTGCCCCTGGTAGCGGCGCAGGCCCGGCTGCAGCGCGCCGCAGTAGGTGACGCCGCCGGGCTCGAGAATCGCCACCTGATCGCAGAGCCGGACGATGTCCTCGATCTGGTGGGCTACCAGCACCACGTCGCAGCCCAGGCGCCGGGTGAGCGCCTGCAGCTTGGGATAGAGGCGGTGCCGGCTGTCGTCGTCGAGCGCGGAAAACGGCTCATCCAGCAGCAGCAGGCGTGGCCGGCGCAGTAACGCCAGCGCCAGCGACACCCGGCGGCGCTGGCCGCCGCTTAACTGCGGGGGACAGAGAGGGCGCAAACCGTCGATGTCGAGATCCCGGATCAGCTCGCCGGTCAGGTCACCGGTTTGATGGTGGCGCGCCACCCGCCGCAGGTGCCGGGCCACGGTCCAGTGATCAATCAGCGCCGGGGTTTGCGACACCAGCGACACCCGGCGGGCCAGCGCCGCCGGCGTCACCGCCCGGTCTTCGACACGCAAACGGTGAGCCGCCGGGTTGAGGCCGGCCAGCGCCCGCAGCAGCGTGCTCTTGCCCACCCCGGAGTGCCCCAGCAGGCCGAGCCATCCGCTTTGCGCCCGCACCCGGGCGCGCAGGGCCACCGGCGCCGCGAGGGCGACATCAAAATCGATCATGGCGGCGACCGCTCCATTGCGACAGCAACACCGTGGCCAAGGCGATCGCCATCATGGTCAGCGCCAGCCGGTTGGCGGCCTGGTAGTTCATTTGCTCGACATGCTCGAACAGGGCCACCGACAGCACCCGGGTCTCGCCGGGAATATTGCCGCCGATCATAAGCACCACGCCGAACTCGCCCAGGGTGTGGGCGAAGCAGAGCAAGGCGGCGCTCACCAGCGCCGGCCGGATACCGGGGATGACGATAAACAGAAACCGGTACCAGCCCGGGAAGCCGAGCACCCTGCCCGCTTCGTCCAGGGCCGGGCCGCTTTGCTGCAAGGCCGCTTCCAGGGGACGAAACGCGAACGGCAGGCTGTAAATCAGAGAGCCGATCAGAATGCCGGTAAAGCTGAACGCCAGTTGCTGGTCGAACAGGCGCGCCAGCAAGGAGCCGGGCGGATGCGCCGGGGAAAACGCCACCAACAGGTAGTAGCCGAGCACGGTAGGCGGCAAGACCAGCGGCAGCATCACCAGGGATTGGATCAGGCTCCGCCCGCGCGGGTCGCGGCGCACCAGCAGCCAGGCCAGCGGCAGGCACACAGCCACCAGAATAACGGTAGTGGTGGCTGCCAGTTTGACCGTCAGCAACAGGGCCTGGGCGTCGCCGCTAGCGAGCCAGGGCATCGGTGCCTCCTGGTAAGGCGTAGCCGGCGGCGCGGATCAGCCGGCCGGCCCGCTCGGAGAACAGAAACGCCATAAAGGCTTCGGCCAGCGGATCGCCGGGGTTCACCACCACGCCCTGCTGCACCAGCGGCCGGTGCCAGTCGGCGGGCAGCACACGGTATTCACCCCGCCGCGCTTGAATCAGGCTCAGCGCCACCAGCCCCAGGTCGGCGTTGCCGCCGTCCACCAACTGGGTGGCTTGGCTGACATTGGCGGCGACCACGATTCGCCAGCGCGGCGCCGGCCGCGCATCGCGGTAGCGGGCGATGGCCGCTTCGGCGGCGCGGCCGTAGGGCGCGGTGGCCGGGTTGGCGATGGCCAGGGTGTATTGGCGCTCGCCGTTCAAGCCCAGACCACGTGGGTCCCAGATCGCCAGCCGCCCCAGCGCGTAGGTGCGCGGCACGCTACTGCCGTTGTTCCGGTGCAGCGCCGCCGGGTAGGCGCTGTCGGCGGACAGGAACAGCTGGTATGGGGCGCCGTGGCGAATCTGCTGGTAAAGGTGGCCGGACGCGCCGCTGATCAAATCCAGCGCCACCTGGGGATGATCTTCGTTGAACAGAACGGCCAGCTTTTTCAGGGTGGGATAGAAATTGCTGGCGCAGGCAATGCGTAATTCGCCCTCTTCCCGCGCCTCAACCGGGGGCGCGAGACAGAACGCCACCAACATTAGCAGCCCGACTGCTTGCCGGCCGATTCGCTTCCCGGCGCGGCTCATCTCACAGCGCCACGGCGTCAGCGTACCAGCGCCCGGCGGCGCGGACGTCGTTGGCAGCGGCATCAAGCCAGCGGGCGCCGTCGGGGCAATGCTCTTTTTTCCAGAACGGGGCCCGGGTTTTGAGCTGGTCGATCAGGAAATGGGCCGCCTGAAACGCCTCGGCGCGGTGGCGGGTGGCCACCGCCACGAACACGATCTGCTCGCCGGCGGCGAGCCGGCCGACCCGGTGCACCAGACGCACCGCGCGGCAATCCCAGCGGCGGCGGGCTTCGTCCACGAAGCCCTGCAACTGGCGCTCGCACATGCCGGGGTAATGCTCCAGCTCCAGCGCCTGCACGGCGCCGTCGCCGCCGCGCACCCGGCCGACGAAGAACACCACCGCGCCGGCCTCCCCGGCCTGCTCGCAAAGCCGCCGGTACTGGTCACCCACATCGAAGTCGTGTTGCTGCACCGAGATCATCTAGCCTCCGGTCACCGGGGGAAAGAACGCCACTTCGTCGCCGTCGCGCACCGGCGTCTGGCCGTTGGCCATTTCCTGATTCACCGCGCTCAGCAAGCGGCCGTCCAGGTGCACCGCCCAGTGCGGGTATTCGTGAATCAGATGCCGGCGCAGCGCCGCCACCGACAGCGGCGACGGCGGGCACAGGTCGAGGAAGTCGCAGTCCAGCGCTTCCCGCAGGCGGGCGAAAAAGCGTATCCGGATCATGCCTGCGCCCCCCGGTGCCAGTCGCCGCCGGCGCCGCCGCTCTTGGTCTCCAGGCGGACCGTGTCGATCGACATGCCCCGGTCCACCGCCTTGCACATGTCGTAGAGCGTCAGGCCCGCCACCGACACGGCGGTGAGCGCTTCCATCTCCACCCCGGTGGGCGCGGTGGTTTTGCACTGGGCCTGGATATGGATGGTGCCGTTGTCGTGGTCCAGCTCGAACTCAACCGTGACACCGCTGAGCGGAATCTGGTGGCAGAGCGGGATCAGCTCCCAGCACTTCTTCGCCGCCTGGATCGCGGCGATACGCGCCACCGCCAGCACATCGCCTTTTTTCAGACCGTTGTCGCAGATCAGCGCCAGGGTGGCCGGCGCCGCCCGCACCCGGCCGCTGGCTCGGGCCACCCGGGCGCTGTCGGTCTTGGCGGACACATCCACCATGTGCGCGTGGCCGTTCTGGTCAGTGTGCGTCAGCGACATGGGCCGGCCCTCCGTTGTCGGTTTCGCGGCTGTCGCAGGCGCGGTCCGCGCCCTTCAGATGCGACACGAAATTGCACGGCCGGTGGGCGGCGTCCAGCTGCTCCACCAGGATGCGGTCCCAGGCCAGCCGACAGGCGTTGGTGCTGCCCGGCAGGCACACCACCAGGGTGCCGTTGGCCAGCCCGGCCACGCAGCGGGACTGCAGGGTGGAGGTGCCGATCTCCTCCAGGGAGAGCGCCCGGAACAGTTCGCCGAAGCCGTCCACGGTTTTGTCGAACAGCACGCTGACCGCCTCCGGGGTGCTGTCGCGACCGCTGAAGCCGGTGCCGCCGGTGATCAGCACCACCTGCACGGCGGGATCGGCGATCCAGCGGGACACCTCGGCGCGGATCAGGTAGATGTCATCCACCACCAGCCGCCGGTCGGCGTTGCGGTGGCCCTGCTCAAGCAGCCGGGAACGCAACAGATCGCCGGAGCTGTCCTCGGCCAGGGAGCGGCTGTCCGACACGGTCAGCACGGCAATGTCCAGCGGCCGGGCGCAACGCGGTGCGGCCCGGGTCACGGGGGAAAGGGTCATGATCCGATCTCCTTGCAGAGGGTTTGCGGGGCAGCGTCCAGGGCGGTCGCCCGGCGCCAGGCCTCCGGCGTATTGGTATTGAGAAAGGCCGCGGCGTCACCGCCGTCCAGTGCCCGGGCACGGAGCGCGCGCAGAAAGCCGCCCAGCGCCAGATCACCGCGCCGCAGCCGTTGCGCCAGCCGCTCCGGCAGGGCCGGATCGCCGCTCAGGTAGCAGGGCAAGAACGAGTGCCGGTAATAGCAGTGGCCGTGATCGCGGCCGGCGGCGATCAGCCCGCGCAGCAACGCCACCGACAGCAGCGGCATGTCCACCGGCACCACCAGGTAATCGACCGCCGGACGGCTTCGCAGCACCGCATGAATGCCGCCCAGCGGCCCACGGCCCGGGTAAAGGTCGGCGATGCAGCCGGGGGCGGCGCGGCTGGTCACCACCGCCTGGCAACCGGCCGCCCACAGCCGCGCCCGCAGGTGGTCGAGCAGCGGCTGCCCGCGCCATTCCAGCAACGCCTTGTCACGGCCCATGCGTCGCGAGCCGCCGCCGGCCAGTACCACGCCGATCACACCGGGAGTGTCCTGCATGTCAGCCTCCGATCATGGCCAGGTGGCGGGTGGCGCCCGGGTCATGCCGATGCAGGCCGTGGCCGGCTTTCTTGCCCAGCACCAGGCGGTGCAAACGCCGCGATAACTGTTCCGGGGTGTCGTGTCGCAGGGCGTCGCGGAGCGAAATACCGCCCTGGGAGAACAGACACAGCTGTAGGTCGCCCAGGGACGACACGCGCAGCCGGTTGCAGTCGTCGCAGAAGCCTTGTTTATAGGGGCGGATCAGCCCCACCCGGCCGGCGTGGCCAGGGTGGTCGAATTCCCGCGCCGGGCCGTCGTCCTCGCCACGGGCCCGGGGGCGCCAGCCGTTCGTGGCCAGCCAGTTTTCGAGAAGGTGGGCGGGGCGGTGCTGCTGGCGGAAAAACTCGCGGTTGTCGCCGGTTTCCATCAGTTCGATAAAGCGGGCAGTCACCGGACGGTGGCGCAGGTAGTCGGTGAACCGCGCCAGCTCGTCGCCGTTGTAGTGGCGCATCAACACCGCGTTGAGTTTCACCGGCATACCCAGTGCCAGAGCTTCATCCACCGCGTCGAGCACATCGCGCAGCCGGTCATGGCCGGTGATCATTTCGAACACCGCCGGCGTCAGGCTGTCGACGCTGAGGTTGATGCGGTCCAGGCCGGCTTTTTTCAGCGTCGCCAGCTTTGGCGCCAGCCGGTAGCCGTTGCTGGTCATCACCACCTCGCGGATCCCCGGTGTTTGCTTGCACAGCGCGATAATCTCCGGCAGGTCCTTGCGCAGCGTCGGCTCGCCGCCGGTGATGCGGATCTTGCGGGTGCCGCTGAGCGCGAAGGCGCGCACCAGGGTGCCGATCTCCTCCAGGCTGAGGGGCGCCGGCACGTTGTCGCCGCGTTGATAGCCGCGCGGCAGGCAATACTCGCAGCGGTAGTTGCAGACCTCGGTGATGGAGAGGCGCAAATAGGTGAAGCGTCGGTTGAACTGATCGGTGAGCATGGTTTCTCTCCTGCCTTGGGGCCCGGTCAACCGGCCAGAATGTGTTTCAACTCGGGGATGCAGGAACCGCAGTTGGTCCCGCACCGAAGCGACTTACCCAACGCCTCGACGCTGCGGTCGCCGGCTTCGATGCGCGCGCGAATGGCCGGCTCGCCGACCTGGAAGCAGGCGCACACCACCGGCCCGCTTTCGGCGGCGCCGTCCGGCGCTTCGCCGCTGAGCAGCGCCCGCCGCTCCGTGTCTTCCAGCGCGTTCCGTTGCAACATCTCGATCAGCCAGTCGCGGCCGGGCAGATCGCCTTTCGGGTGGATAAACAACGCGCCCATCAGCCGGCCGTCGCGTACCGCCGCCTGACGGAAATGGCCGATGTACGGGTCCTGCATGTCCAGCCAGTGCAGGTCGTCGGCGTCACCGGGGCCGCTGATCAGGGCGGCCAGACGCCGCCGGGCGCGGTCCGGATCGTCGCGGCCGGCCAGTTCGAACAGGTGCCCCCGGGGCAAGGGGCTGTAGCTCCAGTAAAAACAGCGCGGATCGCCGCGCCGCTCGCGGGTGATCAAAAAGCCCTGCCAGCGCACCGCGCAGGGCGCCACCCGGACGCGGGACACTTTTGATTCCGGCTGACCGGACAGCGGATCGGTGGTGGCCTGCACCAGGGCGCCCATGCGCGCGCGGGCGCTGAACGGGCTGCTCCAGTGCATCGGCACGAACAGCTCGCCGGGACGCTGGTCGGCAGTGACACGCGCGCGCATCACGATGGCGCCGTGGCGGTTTTCCACGCTGGCCAGTTGGCCGTCGCCGATACGATGGCGGCGCGCGTCCTCGGGGTGCAGGGCGACAAAGGGTTCGCCGATATGCTGAAGCAGGCGCCGCGCCTTACCGGTGCGCGTCATGGTGTGCCACTGGTCGCGGATACGGCCGGTGTTCATGATCATCTCACCGGGGCGGGGCTCCCCTTCCGGCAGCCTGGCGGTGACCGCCACGAAGCGGGCGCGGCCGTCGTCGGTGGTGAAACGGCCGTCGCCGAACAGCCGCCGGCGCCCTTGCGGCCATTGCCGGTTCACCGGCCAGCGCACCGGCGCCAGGGCGTCGTAGCCGGCCTGATCCAGCGTCGCCAGCCCGCTGATATCGAACGCCCGGCGACCGTCGTTTTCGAACCCGGACAGCGCCGCGTGTTCGGCGAACACCTGGGCCGGATGCCGCCAGTCGAACGCCTCGGCGTAACCGAGCCGCCGGCCCACCTGGGCCAGCGCCCACCAGTCCGAGCGCGCCTCGCCGGGCGCTTCCAGGAACGGCCGCTGGCGGGAAATGCAGCGTTCGGAGTTGGTCACCGTGCCGTTCTTCTCGCCCCAGGTGCGCGCCGGCAGTTTGATGTCGGCGAGCCGCACCGTGTCGGTGTCGGCCATGCACTCCGACACCACCACGGTGGGGCAGCGGCGCAGGGCGTCACGCACCCGATCCGCCTCGGGCAGGCTGACCACCGGATTGGTGGAAAGAATCCAGATAAATTTGATCCGCCCGGAGGCCACCGCCTGGAACAGCTCCACCGCCTTGAGGCCGGGCTCGCTGACCATGTTGGCGGCGTTCCAGAAGCGCTTTACCCGGTCCACGTCCTCCGGCGCGAAATCCATGTGCGCGGCCAGCTGATTGGCCAGCCCGCCCACTTCGCGGCCGCCCATGGCGTTGGGCTGGCCGGTGATGGAAAACGGCGAAGCACCGGTTTTCCCCACCCGGCCGGTGGCCAGGTGGCAGTTGATAATGGTGTTGCACTTGTCGGTGCCGGTGGCGCTTTGGTTGATGCCCTGGGAGTAGAACGTCACCGTGCGCGGGCGCCCGGCGAACCAGTTAAAGAACGTCTCGATATCTTCTTCCGGCAGATCACAGCGTTGCGCCAGGCTCGCCAGCGAACCGCTGTCCGCCTCGGCCCGGGCCAAAGCGTCCTCGAAGCCGCGGGTGTGTTCGCGAATGTAGTCCCGGTCCAGATGGCCGTGCCGGCCCAGCCAGGCCAGCAGGCCGTTGAACAGCAGGCCATCGGCGCCGGGCCGTAACGGCAGATGCAGATCGGCCAGATCACAGGTGGCGGTGCGGCGGGGATCGATCACCACCACTCTGGTGTCCGGGCGCGCTTTTTTCGCGGCGACCATGCGCTGGTACAGCACCGGATGGGTCCAGGCGGCATTGGAGCCCACCAGCACCAGCAGCTCGGCGCTGTCCAGATCCTCATAGCAGCCGGGCACGCTGTCGCCGCCGAAAGCGCGCTTGTAGCCGGCCACCGCCGACGCCATGCAGAGCCGGCTGTTGGTATCCATATGGGCGCTGCCGACAAACCCTTTCATCAGCTTATTGGCGACGTAATAGTCCTCGGTGAGCAGTTGCCCGGAGCCGTAGCAGGCCACACTGTCGGGGCCGTATTCCGCCACCGTGTCGCGCAGCCGATGCGTCACTTCATCCAGCGCGCTGTCCCAGTCCACCACCGCGCCGTCCACTTCCGGGTACAGCAGCCGGTTGTGATGGTCGAGGGTTTCATGGAGCGAAGCGCCCTTTACACAAAGACGCCCCTGGTTGGCCGGGTGGTTCGCCATTCCGGTAACGCTGTCGCCGGCGCCGTTCACGGACACACCGCAACCCACGCCGCAGTACGGGCAGGTGGTGTCGGTGGTGTGAATGCGCTCGGCCATGGCTCAGGTACCGGTCCGGTTTAGCGCCGCCGGCAGCGGCCGCAGCAGCACCTTGTCACCGTCCAGCTTCACCTCCCAGACCGGCACCGACACGTGGTCCTGCTCCAGGCAGGCACCGGTGAGCAGGCTGAAGTGCTGCTTATACAGCGGCGAGGCCACCACCAGCTCGCCGTTGACGTCGCCGACGATGCCCCGCGACAGCACGTTGGCGCCGCCGATCGGGTCGTGGTTGCCGATCGCGTAAAGCGGCGGCGACTGATCCGGCAGGTAGAACAACGCCACCTGCTCGCCGTTGATCAGCGCGGCCACGCCGCTGCCGGCCACCAGATCCTCCCGGGTACAAATATGTTGCCATTGCATGGTTGCTCTCCTTCCCTTCGCCGGTTGTTTCAGACGCTGACGGTTTCAATCAGATCGCTGCGCTCGTCCTCGGTGGCGGGACGGGGCTGGCCCCGCTCGCGCACGAAGCGGATGTCCTGGTCGGGCGTCTCCGCATTGACGAAGCTGCGAAAGCGCTTGAGCTTTTGCGGGTCGTCGATGGTGGTGCGCCACTCGCACTGATAGCGCTCGCGGACCACTTCCATCTGCGCTTCCAGTTCGGCGGCGATGCCCAGGGTGTCGTCGATCACCACCTGGCGCAGGTAGTCCAAACCGCCTTCCAGGTTTTCCAGCCACACCGAAGTGCGTTGCAGGCGGTCGGCGGTGCGCACGTAGAACATCAGCACCCGGTCCACCAGTTGCACCAGTTGCTGATCCGAAAGATCGGTGGCGAACAGATCCGCGTGGCGCGGCCGCATGCCGCCGTTGCCGCACACATACAGGTTCCAGCCGTTCTCGGTGGCGATCACGCCGATGTCCTTGCTTTGCGCTTCGGCGCATTCGCGGGTGCAGCCGGACACCGCGAACTTGAGCTTGTGCGGCGAGCGCAGGCCCTTGTAGCGATGCTCCAGGAAGATCGCCATGCCGACGCTGTCCTGCACGCCGTAACGGCACCAGGTGGAGCCGACGCAGGATTTCACCGTGCGCACCGACTTGCCGTAGGCGTGGCCGGTCTCGAAGCCGGCGTCGATCAGCTCTTCCCAGATCAGCGGCAGTTGTTCCAGACGGGCGCCGAACAGATCGATGCGCTGGCCGCCGGTGATCTTGGTATAGAGATCGTATTTGCTCGCCACCCGGCCCAGTGTCATCAGCTTTTCCGGGGTGATTTCACCGGCCGGCACGCGCGGCACCACCGAGTAAGTGCCGTCCTTCTGCATGTTGGCGAGGAACACGTCGTTGGTGTCCTGCAGGCCCACGTGCTCGGGTTCGAGGATGTAGTCGTTATGGATGCTGGCGAGAATCGAGGCCACCGCCGGCTTGCAGATTTCGCAGCCGAGCCCTTTGCCATGGGTGTCGCGCACCTCGCGGAAACTCTTCAGGCCGCCCACCAAAATCAGGTGGTAGAGCTCCTGGCGAGAATATTCAAAGTGCTCGCAGAGGTGGTTGTTCACCTCCACGCCGCGCGCTTCCAGCCCGGCGTCGACCACGCTTTTCAACAGCGCGGCGCAACCGCCGCAGCCGGTGGACGCCTTGGTGGCGTCCTTGATATCGCCCAGCGAGCAGCAGCCGCCGTCCAGCGCGTCGTTGATGGCGCCCTTGGAAACGTTGTGGCAGGAGCAGATGGTGGCGCCGTCCGGCAGCGCGTCGGCGCCCAGCGCCGGCGCCGCGTCACCGGCGGGCAGAATCAACGACGCCGGGTTGTCCGGCAGCGGAATGCCGTTGAGCATGTACTGCAGCAGGGTGTCGTAGGCGTCGCAGTCGCCCACCAGCATGGCACCGAGCACGTACTTCTGGTCTTCGCTGACCACCAGCTTGCGGTAGACGCCGGCCACTTCGTCCTGGAAACGGTAACAGCGGGCGCCGGCGGTGCGCGCCTGGGCATCGCCCACCGAGCCCACGTCCACGCCCATCAGTTTCAGCTTGGTGCTCATGTCGGCGCCGGTGAAATCGCCGGCTTGGTTGTTGAGCACCGCGGCCACGGTGCGCGCCATGGTGTAGCCCGGCGCCACCAGCCCGAAGATCTGATTGTTCCAGAGCGCGCATTCACCGATCGCGAAGATCGCCGGGTCCGAGGTGCGGCACTGGTTGTCCACCACGATGCCGCCGCGCTCGCCCAGCTCCAGACCGCTCTGGCGGCCCAGGCTGTCCTGCGGGCGGATGCCGGCGGAGAACACGATCATGTCGGTTTCCAGCGGCGCCTGGCCTTCGAAGTTCATGCGCAGGGTGTGCTGTTCGCCGGCGTCGATCAGCTCGGTTTTCATGCCGGTATGGATGTGCACGCCGAGCGCTTCCACTTCCTTGCGCAGCAGGGCGCCGCCGGTTTCGTCCAGTTGCACCGGCATCAGTTGCGGCGCGAATTCCACCACATGGGTTTCCAGCCCCAGCAGCCGCAGCGCGTTGGCGGCTTCCAGCCCGAGCAGGCCGCCTCCCACCACCACGCCGCGTTTGGCGTTGCCGGCGCAGCGTTTGATCGCGTCCAGATCGTCCACGGTGCGGTACACCAGGCAGTTCTCGTGGTCGTGGCCGGGGATCGGCGGCACGAACGGATAGGAACCGGTGGCCAGCACCAGGGCGTCGTAGTCTTGCCGGACACCGCCGGCGGTGATCACGGTTTTATGGTCCCGGTCGATCTCCACCACCTCGTCGTTCAGGTGCAACGTCACCCGGTTGTCCCGGTACCACTGCGCCGGGGACAGACAGAGATCCTCCGGGGTCTGGTCGTCGAACAGCGCGGACAGATGCACCCGGTCGTAGGCGGGCCGGTTCTCGCCGGCGAACACATGGATGGTCCAGGGGCTGGCGTCGCCCTGCTCGACCAGGGTCTTCACCAGGTGGTGACCGACCATGCCGTTGCCGATGATCACCAGGTTGCCCGAGGTGGGAAGTACGGTGTTGTCGTCCGTCATAGCCTTGCCTCCTGTTAAGCCACATCGACCGAAACATCGGCCGGAGTTGATTCGTCGTCGTCACGGCTGGGGTCCGTGAGCAGCACGTCGCGCAACGCACTGACGTCGCGGTCGCTTTGATGGGTTTGGAAATACCACTGGCTGTGGCGCACATCGCCGACCAGCAGAGCGCCGCGCAGGCGGCCGTTTTCGATAATCAGCTTTTTATAAACACCGGCTTGCCTATCGCTGAGCCACAGGCTTTGCTGGCCGGTTTCCGCTTCCACCTGGCCCATGCTGTGAATATCGAGGCCACTGACCTTGAGGCGGGTGACCAGGGAAGGATCGCAATAACGGGCGTGCTGACCGCGGAGCACCCGGGCCAGGACGTTGGCCTGTTCCTGCACCGGCGCCACCAGACCGTAGGTGTTGCCCTGAAATTCGCAGCATTCGCCCAGCGCGTGGACGCGCGCATCGGAAGTACGCAGGGCGCTGTCGACGCGCACGCCGGCGCCACAATCCAGGCCGGCGGTTTGCGCCAGCTCCCGGTTCGGCGTGATACCGGTGGCGAACACCACCAGGTCGGCGGGCAGCGTTTGCGCCACACCGCCCTCTTCCACCTCGACGCCGCTCACCGAGGTGTCGCCGAGAAGACACTTGGGATCGCAGCCGGTGCGCACCCGGATACCCCGGGCGGTCAACGCCGCTTCCAGTAACGAGGACGCGCTGGCGTCGAGCTGCCGGTTCATCAATACCGGCCGGCGGTGCACCAGGGTCACGTCGGCGCCCAGACGGCGCAGACCGACGGCGGCTTCCACGCCCAGCAAACCGGCGCCGACCACTACCGCGCGAGCGCCGGGGCGCGCCCGGCTCCAGTGGCGCAGCCGCTCCACGTCATGCAGGGAACGGAAACCGCTGACACCGTCCAGCGTCGCCACACCGGGCAACGGCGGCATGGAAGAGCGGGCGCCGGTGGCGATCACCAGAGTGTCGTAGTCGACGCGCTCGCCGTCGGCGCAGAACAGGCGGCGACGGTGCCGGTCGATGCGCACCACCCGTTTGCCCAGGCTCACCGTCACCCGGCGCGCCCGGTACCAGGCATCATCGCGCGGCGTGATGGCATCCAGGTCGATCTCATCGCCGAGCAACGGCGACAGCATGATGCGGTTGTAGTGGCGCACCGGTTCGTCGCCAAGCACTCGCACCGACCAGCCGTGGTCGGTGCCCAGCCGGCTGATCAGGCTTTCCGTGGCCATGCCGTTACCGACGATCACCAGACGGCGCCGTGCCTCGGTGCCTTGCATGCGCGTGGCCCGAATCATCGCTCGCGCGCCTCAGGCCCGGCCGCCGAGCCGGTCGACCAGGCCGGCCACCTTGCCGCGTGCCGGCGCCGCCTTGTCTTCCTCGGCGGCCGGCTCGCGGGGGATCGCCACCACCTTGCGCTGCTTCTCATAAAGGAAGCTGAGCACCTGCTGACGGAAGTGGTTGTAGTCGCTGTTCTCCGCCAGGGTCACGCGGTTGCGGGGGCGCGGCAGGTCGATGTCCAGCACCTCGCCGATGGTGGCGGCGGGGCCGTTGGTCATCATCACGATGCGGTCGGAAAGCAACACCGCTTCGTCCACATCGTGGGTGATCATCACCACGGTGTTGTTCAGATCACGCTGAATCTCCATCAGCGAGTCCTGCATGTGCGCCCGGGTGAGCGCGTCCAGCGCGCCGAACGGTTCGTCCATCAGCAACACCTTGGGGCGCATCGCCAGAGCGCGGGCGATACCGACACGCTGTTTCATGCCGCCGGACAATTCGTCCGGGCGTTTGTGCATGGCGTGCTCCATGTGCACCAGCTTCAGGTTCTGCTGAATCCAGTCGCGCATTTCCGCTTTGCTCATGCTGTCGCGGAACACCTGGCGCACCGCCAGCTGCACGTTCTCGAAGGCGGTCAGCCAGGGCAGCAGCGAATGGTTCTGGAACACCACCGCCCGGTCCGGGCCCGGTTCATTGACTTCCTTGCCGTCGAGGGCAACGCCCCCTTCGGTGGCCTGCAGCAGACCGGCGAGAATATTCAGCACCGTGGATTTGCCGCAGCCGGAGTGGCCGATCAGCGACACGAACTCGCCTTTCTTGATGCGCAGGGACAACTCATCCAGGGCCCGGAAAGGGCCTTCCGGGGTCGGGAAGTCGATGCTGATCTTGGAGATGTCGAGATAATGGCTCATCACAAAATTCCTCTCTTAAAACCGGCCCGAAGCGCGTTCAGCGCAGGTCCGCGGATTTGTCCCAAGAGACCAGGCTTTGCACGACCAGCATCAGACGGTCGAGCAAAAAACCGATGGCGCCGATGGTGATCACCGCCACCATGATGCGGCTGAGTGAATCGGAGCTGCCGTTTTGAAACTGATCCCAGACGAACTTTCCCAGCCCCGGGCTCTGCGCCAGCATTTCCGCCGCGATCAGCACCATCCAGGCGATGCCAAGGGAAGTGCGAAGGCCGGCGAACATCATCGGAATCGCCGACGGCAACACGATGGTGCGCACATGGGTGAGCCAGCCCAGCCGCAGCACCCGGCTCACGTTGTTGAGGTCGTTGTCGACGCTGGCCACGCCCACGGCGGTGTTGATCACCGTCGGCCACAGGCAGCACAGCATCACGGTGACCATGGAAGTGATGAACGACTTCGGCACCAACGGGTCCTGGCTGACATAGACGGCACTCACCACCATCGTCACCAACGGCAACCAGGCCAGCGGCGACACCGGCTTGAGCAGTTGAATCACCGGATTGAAGGCGCCGTAGAGGGTGCGGCTGAGGCCGATCAGAATGCCCAGCGGAATAGCCAGGAGCGACGCCAGCACGAAGCCCGCCGTCACCGTCATCAGGCTGGTGAGGATCTGGTCGATAAAGGTGGCGCTGCCGGTATAGGGAAAGATCCGCGGCTGATAGGACGGGTCCTGCGCCTGTCGCTGCGCGTTGCGTTCCCGCTGACGCTCATAGAAAGCGTCTTCCTCACGGCGCTCCGCGGCGTGTTCCTCGAGCAGCGCCCCACCCTGCTGCCACACGTCCAGGGGCCCGGGGAAGGCACCCAATGAGGTATTGATCTGCCCCGCCGCCACGGCCCACAACAGCAGGAAGGCGGCGATGCCGGCCAGCGGCACCAGCAGGGTTTTAGCCAGGGCGCGCAACTGCTCCAACGGCCGTTCGCCGCGCGCTAGCTTGATCCACGGTTGTAACCAGGTTTGCTGGCTGATCGAAATCATTTCATCACCCTCTTTTACCGGTGCGTTAAAGGCGCTGGTCGCCTTTCAGGCCGATGTCGAACTGCTTCAGGTAGGCGTTGGGCTCGCGGCCGTCGTAGGTCACGCCGTCGATGAACTCGGACTGCGGCGGCTTGAAGCCGTCCTCGCTGTCGAAGTCCGGGAAGTCCGAGGCTTTCATCTTTCCTTCCTGGATCAGCGCCCTGGCCGCCAGTGCGTAGACATCCGGGCGGTACACGTCGCGGGCGGTCTCCATGTACCAGTCGTCGCTCTTCTGCTCGGCGATCTGGCCCCAGCGGCGCATCTGGGTGAGGTACCAGATGGCGTCGGAGTAGTAGGGATAGGTGGCGTTGTGGCGGAAGAAAACGTTGAAATCCGGGATCGGCCTTTCGTCGCCCTTCTCGTATTCGAAGGTGCCGGTCATGGAGTTGGCGATGACCGCTTCGTCGGCGCCCACGTATTCGCTTTTGGCGAGAATCTTCACCGCCTCGGGGCGGTTGGCGTTGTCGTTCTCGTCCAGCCACTTGGCCGCGCGGATCAACGCCTTGACCACGCGGGCGTGGGTGTTGGGGTATTTCTCCGCCCAGGCTTCGCTGACGCCGAACACTTTTTCCGGATTGTTTTTCCAGATTTCGTAATCGGTGATCACCGGCACGCCCACGCCTTTGAACACCGCCTGCTGGTTCCAGGGTTCGCCGACGCAGTAACCATGAATGGTGCCGGCTTCCAGGGTGGCGGGCATTTGCGGCGGTGGCGTCACCGACAGCAGCGCTTCGGCCTGCAGCTGGCCGGAGGTATCGCCTTTATGGGGCGCGTAGTAGCCGGGATGGATGCCGCCGGCGGCGAGCCAATAGCGCAGCTCGTAGTTGTGCGTGGAAACCGGGAACACCATGCCCATCTTGAAGCGCTCGCCGCGTTTGCGATACGCCTGCACCACGGGCTTCAGGGCGCTGGCGCTGATCGGGAGCACCGGCTTGCCGTCGCGGTGCTCGATGTTTTTCTTCATCTCTTCCCACACCGAGTTGGCGACGGTGATGCCGTTGCCGTTCAGATCCATGCTGAAGGCGGTGATGATGTGCGCCTTGGTGCCGAAGCCGATGGTGGCGGCCAGCGGCTGGCCGGCCAGCATGTGGGCACCGTCGAGCTGGCCGTCCACGACACCGTCGAGAAGGACCTTCCAGTTGGCCTGGGCCTCCAGCGACACATACAGCCCTTCGTCCTCGAAGTAACCTTTCTCGTAGGCGATCGCCAACGGCGCCATATCGGTGAGCTTGATAAAGCCGAACGTCAGCTCGGGCTTTTCCGGCCAGCCGACCAGCGGCTTGTCCGCCGCCGTCGCGGCACCGGCGACGGCCAACAGCACGGATGCCACCAGCACGGCGAACCACCGCGCCGTGCCGGCGCTTCCGCGAGAATCCATCGAGTGGGCGTTGCTCATGGTGCTGCTCCTTTGTGTCGAGAACGGCGTGTCTGGGAAGCAAAAAAAAGGCGCCCACCACTTTCCGTGGTGAGCGCCTTCGCTCAGATCAGTCGCATATTGTCCGGAGGGTCGGCACCGCCATTGGTTTCCGACCTGTTACCACCTGCTCTCAACCTTATACATTCAACTTCCATGCCACATCGGCATCGGCGCCCAAAGGCCGCCATCGCGGGCCCCGGGCGGCGGCGGCGACGCCGCGCCGTGCGCCAATCCGGTGATCAGGCACGGATCATGGCGCGGATTGGTGCAGAAAATTCATGGAACGCAGCTGCCACTCCTCGCCGTCGATAAAGGTGTCCGCGCCCATGCCGATCTCGCCCTGGCTGGTCTCCAGCCGCCAGGGCCCGGCATGGATGCCCTCGCCTTTCCAGTCCTGGCCCGGCAACGGGGTGTCGGCCAGTGCCCGGCGGTACAGATCCGGGCGGTAGCACGCCGCCGCCACGGCGGACAGATCCTGGTCGTCGGGCAACCAGCCCCAGCGGGCCATCTGGTTAAGAAACCAATAGCCATGGGAGACCCAGGGAAAATTGGCCAGGTAACGGTGAAAGACCAGCAGGTCCGGCTCCGGGGCGTCGCCGGTGTCCGGCCGGTACCCGGTATGGCCCAGCAACGCCGGTGCCAGCGCCCGGCGGTCCACCGGCAGATAGTCCGCCAGCAACGACACGGCCTGCTCCCGGTTACCGTCCAGCCAAACGCCGGCCCGGTGCAACGCGCGCAGCAGCGCATCCAGAGTATCCGGGTTGGTCCGCGCCCAGTCCGCGGTCATCCCCAGCACCTTATTGGGTGCGTTCTGCCAGATATCCCGGCCGGTGGCCACGCAGCACCCGATGCCGTCCGCCGTGGCCACCGCGTTCCAGGGTTCACCGGCGAAGAAACCGTGGATGTGCCCGAGCCGCAGATGGTCGACCATCTGGGACGGCGGCAGCACCACCGTGGTGACGTCACGGTCCGGGTCGATGCCGGCGCTGGCCAGCCAGTAGCGCAGCAACAGATTGTGGCTGGAATACGGAAACACCACCGCCACAACCAACGGCGACTGCTTTTCCAGTTTCCGCTGCTCGATCAGTTGTTTAAGACTGGCGGGGCCGGGGCGGCCGCGCGTGGTGCGCTCAAGCTCACGGTACAGGGGCGCGGACAAAGTCAGGCCGTTGCCGCCCAGGTTCAGCGAATAGGGTGCGATCAGGGGTTTATTCAGGCCGCCCAGCCCCAGCGTCGACGCCATCACCATGGGCGCCAGCATATGCGCGCCGTCGAACTGGCCGACGATCACCTTGTCGCGGATATTCGCCCAGGACACCTCTTCCTGCAGGGTCACGTCCAGGCCCTGGTCCCGGAAAAAGCCCAGCTGAGCGGCGGCCAGCAGCGGCAGGCTGTCGGTGAGCGGCATATAGCCCAGGGTGAGATCGGTCTTCATGGATCACGGGTCCTCTGCGATTTCGGCGCCAGCAGCCCCAGCACCGACACAATGTCGTTGGCCACGTCCACCAGCTTCTGGCTGCGGTCCATGGCCAGCTTGCGCATGGCGTGGTAGGCCTCGTCCTCGTCCATCTGGCGGTGCTGGATCAGCAGCGCCTTGGCTTTGTCGATCACCTGCCGGTCGGCGAGCCGGGTGCGGGTTTGTTGCAGTTCATTGCGCAGCGCCTGGAATTCCCGGAAGCGGGCCACCGCCACGTCGACGATGGAACGCACCCGCTCCGGGTTGAGCCCGTCCACCACGTAAGCGCTGACCCCGGCCCGGATGGCGCGGTCGATGGTGTTGCTGTCGCCCTGTTCGGCGAACATGATCACCGGCTTGGGAAGATGCTGGTTGAGCACCGTCATGTGCTCGAGCATGTCCCGGTCCGGCGACTCGATATCCACGATCACCACGTCCGGCTGATGCTCGGCCACCTGTTTCATCAGGCCCTGGGCGCTGGCCATGCGGCAGATCACCTGGAAACCGCAGTCGGTGAGCGCCTGCTCGAGCATCGCCGCCCGGGCCGGGGTATCGTCGACCAGCATCACGCGGGTGTGTTGCGGCTGCTCACTCACGGCTACATCAACCAGCGGTCGAAAGGCAGAACGGACACGGTATCGCCGGCGGCCACATCGCCGCGCTCCGCCTCCAGGCGGATAAAGGCGTTGGCCCGGGTCACCGACGACAACACCCCGGACCCCTGCGAGCCGGTGGTCGCCACCCGGTGGCCGTCGCCGTCGGCGAACAGCACGGCGCGCTGGAAATCGGCGCGGCCGGGCTTCTTTCGCAACGGCGCGGCGGCCCGCGCCGGCACCAGCAACGGCGACTCCCCGGAGCGCTCGCCGGCCAGCTGTCGCAGGGCCGGCAGCGCCAGCTGATGAAAGGTCACGGTGGCGGACACCGGATTACCCGGCAGGCCCAGGAACAGCGCTTCGCCCAGGGTCCCGAAAGTGAACGGCTTGCCCGGCTTCATGGCCACCTTATAGGCGTCCACCCGGCCGATGCGGTCCAGCACCCGACGGGTGTGATCCGCCTCGCCCACCGACACGCCGCCGCTGGCGATCACCACATCATGACCACGCGCGGCGCTCTCCAGCACGGCCTGCAAGCGCTCCGGCGTATCCGCGCAAATCCCCAGGTCGGTGATCGCCACATCCAGCCGGCGCAGCATGGCGGTGAGCAGGTAACGGTTACTGTCGTAGATCTGGCCCTCGGCGAGCGGTTCGCCGGGCTCGCGCAATTCCGAACCGGTGGACAGCAACGCCACCCGGGGCCGGCGCAGCACCTCGACGGCGCTCAGCCCCAACGACGCCAGCAACCCCAGGTCCGCCGGCCGCAGCCGCCGCCCGGCGTCCAGCAGCCCGTCTCCCACGGCGATGTCCTCACCGGCGCGGCGGATGTTCTCGCCGGGGCGCGGCGCACGCCTGAGGTGCACCCTGGCAGTGCAGCCCTGCCCGCTCAGGTCACACTCCTCCTGCATGATCACCGCGTCGCACCCGTCGGGTACCAGGGCACCGGTCATGATGCGCACGCAGTGCCCCGCCGGCAGCGCCCCCTTGAAGGGCGCCCCCGCCGTGGCGGTGCCGGCCAGCGCCAGTCCGCCTTCCGCCGGCCAGTCGGCGCAGCGCAGCGCGTATCCGTCCATGGCGGAATTGTCCGCCGGCGGCACCGCACGGTCGGCGAGCAGGTCCTCGGCGAGAATCCGGTCCAGCCCGTCCCGCAGCGGCACCGTCTCGCGCTCCGTTACGGAGCGAACAGCGGCAAGCAGACGGTCGCGGGCCTCTTCAAGACTGAGCATAGGGTCGCCGGTTGATTGGGGAGATAACCGGACTTATGCATCAAGCATGCCACCGATTGGTGCGCGGAGAGCGGCGGCACCACGGCGGGGCAGCGGGCAGGTGATGGCGGGCTTGTGGGAGCGCGCCCTGCCCGCGAAAGGGAGCGAAGCTCCCGGCAGGATGCCAGAGAGGGTTAGTCAAGTGTACGGGCTCAGAAAACAGCTGAGAGTAAGGCAGCTATATTTTCTTACCTATATGAAATGGTGGAAACTTAGCTTCTTTCCTAGCTTGGATGGCAGAATCCAATGCCCGCAAATCATCCACAAGTCTTGCTTCGTCGTGAAGGTTAAGCTTTTCCATCTTGTCATTAGCAATAACGAAAAAACGACGAATCTTATCGGTCTGAAGCGACGTATCAGAATATTCAACAAGAGCCATCGACGCTTGCCAAGCAGCCGCATACAAATTCCGGATTTCTAGCGCAGCCGGGCGATTCCAGGCTATGTCCCAGTAATCATAGTAAGCACCGGCAGACAAGCCTGTACGGTTAGATTCACGAACTTGTTCTTTGTATATTTGCTCAAAGGAATCCGAAATCAGACCTTCGTCACTTACGCTCTCAAGGACCTGAACTTTATGCCAAGCAGCCAGAAAATCCGCTTGCGCCTCTTCGAAGATAGCATGAAGCTGAGTTCTTAAATTGCTCCTCGCTTGAAAGTCGAGATCATCTGACTGCACTTTTCGGGCTTTAGCCATCTCTTGTCGCGTAAGCTCTAGCTCTTCCCTGGAAGCTTTCATTTCTTCGTTTTGAAGAGATAAGGAGCGGAGCAAAATTAATATGGTGGCGAATCCCAGGATCGGGTTAAGGAACCCACCCATAAAGTCGCCGAACAAGGCAAAAGCTTCTTGATCCCCAAGGCCAGAACCTGAGAACCTCCAAAAGTACAAAGTAAGCGCCAGAAGTAAGCCACAGGCAGCAAACCCCAGAGCCCCGTAAACTGCATTCTTCATTGATCCCTCCTTCAGATTGGAATGTAGCAGTTGCCAGGAGAGCAGCCAATAATCTGGCACCGACTATAAGCGATCTCCTACACGTTGTTCGAAGAACGGACGAGCATCTTCGAATCAATGAATAAGTAGGGGAATAGGATGACTGGAATAACTGGATACCTAGGAGCTCTCTTCTTGCGGCGGCCTAGTCTGGCTGGAACCAGAGGGCAATTCCTCAACCTCAGGCAGATCGAGTTCTGGAAACTCGGCGTCGGGGCTTTGCGAGAGCTGTGTCACGAAAGAAAAGGAGGCATCACAAACAGCTTTCATCAAACGGTGCTGCTCTCGCAGCGATTCTCGGGACTCTGGAGGGATGGGAATGTCCATGTCCTCCAGCCGACGGCCCCTTGCTCGTCTCCGTGCTTGAGTGATGGCGTCTCTCAAAATCATCAGGACCTGCTCAGCCCCAATCAAGTAAGCAGCGGTGTGAGTAGAAGTGTCTTCGTGGGCCGAGTCCTGAACGATAAGCTGGTCCAGCGCGGCGGTAACTCTGACAATCTGATCAACGGTAGTCTTGAGGCGCGGAAAAGGTACGCTATCAGAGGTGGCGTCTTCTTCGATAGGCAGCATCTCTACGAATCCAAGCCCCAAACCCTGGAAACGCGCAACCTTAGCGCTGTTGGCAATAATCATCGACTGCTTGGTCTGCCTCGCTCGTGCGGCGTGTCTTTTGTCGGAATATACAGCGATGCCAACAGCAACTATCAAAGCGAAAATGCTACCAATCGCCTGAAACCATGCAGCGGTGGTGGGACTCCAAAGCCAGGTCACCCAGCACTGGACGTCAAGGCCACAATAATACCAATCCACCAATCGTCTCCCTCTCTAGTTCTCCGTGAGGATGCCCTACCGCACTGCCCAACGCCAAGCCAAAAGGGGGAAGTGCAAGTACGTACCTACCTACCCCTTTCATGTATCGGGTCAGCTTCGCCTCAGGTCAGTAAGAGAGCACCCGATAGAGCGGATCAAGTTAATGGGTCTACCTGATCTTTTTTTGTACCGCCACCAGCTCAGCCTTCTCCTGTTTAAGCTCACGGGACGATACTGTCTCAAGATCAGACAAGGTAAGGGTCAAATGGTCGCAAGCGGTCATCGCGTTAGCTTTAGCATCCAGCAGGGTCGCCCGCTGAGACAAACCGTCCATCAGACCGCCGTCACCGGACCTTATTGCGTGCAGGAATTTTTCCGTGGCGATCGCAAGCAGGCGCGCTTCCTGGATAGCATCTATAACGGCCTTCAACATATGCGAATCCTGAAGGTCTGGCAGCGAGATGCTAGAGCACGCCATTTCATCAATGACCAGCCTTTCCCTGATCCGGCGAACTTGGTCGACCTCAGGGCGATCCGAGCTAAGCTGGCGCTCAAGCAACTCCCCAGACATGCGGAGCCGTTTGCAGGTAAAATCCAGCACCTCCAGAACCCGTATTCGAGCATTGAGAGTGTCCGCTTTCGCTTCCAGGCGCGCCTGTTGTCTCTCCCGACGAGGACCACAGATCGCAAGAACGACAACGGCCGTTGCGGCTATAGCTTGTGCCCAACCGGCCCAGTTGATGCTCCACAACCAGGACAAAACACAGCTCCAATCGGTGCACAAGTGCATATGGCTTCCCCCGAAGATGCTTCAGGTAAGAATGCCCTATCTCACCAACTGGCGCCAAACCAGGAGGTGGCCGCATAAAGACCGAGATCCGACACTTCCATCTCCTCTGCGGTCTGGGCGGCGGCGCCAAAGGCTTCAGAGCCGGCGAAGCCCGGGTGGGAGCCAAGTTTCGGTGCATCGGTGGTGTCGATAACGACGCCGCAGCGATCGCTAATTTCGGTCGCGCCGCCAGCACCCCGGGCACAGTCCTGGATATGTTCAGCCGCGAGCAGTTCGAGGCGTTCCACTGTCGCGAGCCGTCAGCCGACTGGCAGGAAGCCACACCGGAGGACATCCAGCGCGCCGCCGGCGGTGAGCGGCCGCACATCGTGTTCCTGTCCGCACCCTACAAGGGCTTCTCTGGTCTGCTTTACCAAACCCGCAGTACCACGCCCAAGTATCAGGCGCTCAACGGCCTGACCGTGCGCGGAGTTTGGCTGATGCTCGAAGCGTGGCGGGACGACCCGCCGGAACTGATCATGTTCGAGAACGTGCCGCGCATCGCGAACCGGGTCCGGCCGCTGCTGGATCAGATCGGCGCGCTGCTGGAGGCCTATGGGTACGCGGTGGCCGAGACCACCCACGACTGCGGCGAGCTTGGCGGCCTGGCGCAGAGCCGCAAGCGGTTCCTGATGGTAGCCCGCCACCAGGAGAAGGTGCCGGCGTTCCTGTACGAGCCTACCAAGCGGCCGCTGGCCACCGTGGGCGACATTCTGAGGCGCATGCCCCTGCCCGGTGACCCCGGCGCCGGCCCGATGCACCGGGTGCCCCGGCTACAATGGAAAACTTGGGTCCGCCTCGCCTTCGTGGAGGCCGGCGGCGACTGGCGCAGCCTGAACCGACTGGCGTTAGAGGACGGGCAGCTCCGGGACTACCTCATCGTGCCCGATATGCACGGCGGCACCTACGGCGTCCGAGGCTGGGGCCAGTCGGTAGGCCGTCACCGGCAACGCTCACCCCGTTACCGGAGCGTTCTCCGTGGCAGACCCGCGCTATGGCGGCCAGGATTACCTGCGCCGGGCCGATCTGCGCGAAGAGGGCCTGCTGTTGCGACGCACAAAGGGCAGCAGTAGCGAGCTGACAAGATGGTCGGATCTGCTACGTGAGGCCGCCAGGCCGCTCATGTGCTCCATAGGGACGTCTTAAGCCCCTATCTGCTCCACGGGCGGGAGGCGCGTCTGTGAGCTATTCTGCGGTCAGGAGCGCTTTCGTGCGCGCCCTGCAGAAAGCAGAGCGATCCGAGCCCGCGCTGCGGCAGCGGTGCACGGTGCACGACATCAAGGCTAAGGGCATCACGTACCACAAAAATCACCACGGTGGGCACCGGTCTGCAAGGATGCGGGATGTCTACGTGCGGAAGGCGGAAGAGGTGGATAGCACCCGCTGATTTTGATTCAGCGTTTGATCCACCCCTGAAACGAGTGAGGGCCCGCTAACAAGCGAGCCCTCGGAATAGTGGTGGGTCGTGCTGGATTCGAACCAGCGACCAATTGGTTAAAAGCCAACTGCTCTACCAACTGAGCTAACGACCCGCCGAATGAGGCGCAAATAATACGGATTTATTTCGCCGTGACAAGGCCTGAGGGCCATTTTTTTCGTTAAGACTGGTAGATCGTGGGATCTTTGATCAAAGCCTGTTCAAAGCCCTCGCGGCGCAGCCGGCAGCTGTCGCAGCGGCCGCAGGCGCGGCCTTCGGCGTCGGCCTGGTAGCAGGACACGGTGAGGCTGTAATCCAGGCCCAGCTCGGTGCCCCGGCGGATGATCTCCGCCTTGGAGAGCGCCATCAGGGGCGTGCTGATGCGCACCGGGTGCCCTTCCACGCCCGCCTTGGTGGCGAGCCCGGCGAGGTGCTGGAAGGCGTCGATGAATTCCGGGCGGCAGTCCGGGTAGCCGGAGTAGTCCACGGCGTTGACGCCGATAAAGATGGCGTCGGCGCCGACCACTTCCGCCAGGCCCAGGGCCAGGGACAGGAAGACGGTGTTGCGGGCCGGCACATAGGTGACCGGGATGCCCTCGCCGCCGTTCTCCGGCACGTCGATGGCGTGGTCGGTGAGCGCGGAGCCGCCGATGCCGCCCATGCCGAGCTCTATCACCCGGTGTGATTCGGCGCCCAGGGCGGCGGAGACGCGCTCCGCCGCTTGCAGCTCGGAGCGGGTGCGCTGGCCGTAATCGAAGGCGATGGTGTGGCACCGGAACCCTTCGGCGCGGGCCATCGCCAGGCAGGTGGCGGAATCGAGTCCGCCGGAGAGCAGTACCACCGCGGTTTCCATGGTGTCTCCTGTTTACCTCGGGTTGATGGGGGCCGGATCAACGCCCGCGGGCGTCGTTCCAGAGCAGTTTGTGCAGTTGCAGCTGGAAGCGCACCGGCAGGCGGTCGGCGAGGATCCAGTCGGCCAGTTCGCCGGGGGGCAGCTGCCCGTGCACCGGTGAGAACAGCACCTCGGAGACCCGCCCCGCCAGGTTGTGCTGGTCCAGCATAAAGCGGGCCCAGTCGTAGTCGCGGCGGTCGGCGAGCACGAACTTCACCTGGTGGTGCGGGCGCAGGTGGGGGATGTTCTCGAGGCGGTTGTTGTGCTGTTCGCCGGAGCCCGGTGCCTTGAGGTCCATGACCACCGAGACGCGCTCGTCCACATCGGCGATGTCCATGGCGCCGCCGGTTTCCAGGCTCACCTGGTAGCCCCGGACGCACAGTTCGGTGAGCAGCGGCAGGCAGTTGGGCTGGGCCAGCGGTTCCCCGCCGGTCACCGTGACGTAGCGCGCGGAGAAGCCGTCCACCTGCTCGAGAATCGCGTCCAGGGACCGTTTTTCGCCGCCCTGGAAGGCGTACTCGGTGTCGCACCAGACACAGCGCTGCGGGCAGCCGGTGAGGCGCACGAATACGGTGGGCACGCCCACGCTGCGGGATTCCCCCTGCAGGGAATGGAAGATTTCGGTAATGCGCAGTTCCACGGTGGACGCTCTGAGACTTCTCTGGGTGGCGCGGATTCTAACACCTTGCCAAGGCCGGGTCCGCCCCCCGCTTTTCGCGGTTTCTGGGATCCTGCCGGGAGCTTCGCTCCCTTTCGCGGGCCGGGCCCGCTCCCACAAGCCCGCGCCTACAATCAGCCGCCGTTGAGCTGCTTGAGCATGCTCTTGGCCATTTCCGCCTCGGAGGCGTCGGGGAACTGCTTGATCAGCTTGTGCAGGGAGACTTCCGCTTCGCCGGTGTTGCCGGCCTGGGCCTGGAGGCTGGCCAGTTTGTACAGGCTGGTGGGGGCGCGGCTGTGGTTCGGGTAGTCGTCCACCACGGTCTGGAACTGCTTGCGGGCTTTGTCCAGCTGCGGGCTTTTCTGGTTGGTGTAGACCTCGCCCAGCCAGAAGTGGGCGTGGGCCCGGAACTGCCCCTGGGGGAAGTCCTTCAGGTAATCCTCGAAGGCGGTGGCCGCGGCGTCGAAATCGCGCTCGAGCAGCTTGCCACGGGCGGCGGAATAGGCCTCGCGGTCCGCTTCCGGGTCGGCGGGCGTGTCGCTGTTGCCGCCGTCGTCGCCGGCTTCGGCGTCGGTCTTGGGGGCGCTGTTCACTTGTTCGACCAGCGCGTTAATCCGGGTGTCCAGGTCCAGGTAGCGTTCCCGCTCCGCGCCTTTGAGCTGGTTCAGCTCATGGCGAAGCTCTTCCACCTGACCCTGTAAATTCTGAACTTGCTTCTGGTACTGCTCCATTTCCTGCATCAGCAGGTAGATGCCCTCTTCGCCGCCACCGTTGCCGGTGGCGGACGACGAGGCCCGGTCGCCGCCGGAGCCACGCTCCTCGACGACCAGGGGGCCGGTGCTCTGTGCCTGGGCACCGAGCACCGGCCCGCCAAGCAGGATAGCCAGTAAAAAGCGCTTGATTACCTGCTTGGACCGCATGGCTTACGGACGGCCGGCGGTGTAGTTAAGAACTACGCGACGGTTCTTCGCCCAGTCCATTTCGCTGTGGCCGAAAGCGGCCGGCTTCTCTTCGCCGTAGGCGACGGTTTCCACCTGGGAAGAGCTCACGCCCTGCACGCGCAGGAACTTCTGGACCGCTTCGGAACGACGCTCGGACAGAGCAACGTTGTACTCACGGGTGCCACGCTCGTCGGCGTGACCTTCCAGACGCACCTTGGCATTCGGGTTGTCTTTCAGGTAGCTGGCGTGGGCGCGCAGGGTTTCGAAGGCGGCCGCCGGCACGGTGTTGCTGTCGAAAGCGAAGTAAATCACTTTGGTGTCGGTGGTGCCGTCGTAGTTGGACGGGTGGTTGTGGAAGTTGTCCGCGGTCACCGGAATGCTGCTGGTGTCCGGCTTGGACGGCGCGGGACGCTCGACGGGCTCAGCCGGGCTGCTCTGGCTGTCGGTCGGTTGAGTATCGGTCGCGGAGGTGTCCTCCTCGGTGGGAGTACTGGAACACGCAGCCAGCAAGCCGGCCAGAAGCACGGCGAAAAGCGGGTTAATGAATGAACGCATACTAAAAACTCCTATTGATGTCCTGGATTGGAACTCTGAGATCCGTTCAGAGGAACGGCGACCAGGCCGGTTCCCTGACTTCCCCTTCCTTCGACGGGAGCTCTACTTTCACTCTCCCATCGATGGAGACGGCTTGCAGGACCCCTGTACCCCGGTGTTGCGTCCCGTAAATTATCATACTTCCATTGGGCGCAACACTGGGCGATTCATCCATATTGGTCTGTGTCACAATATCGAATGTCCCGCGCTGGAGGTCCTGCACACCGACGTTGAAACTACCGTTACGCCGGTGTACATAAACCAGATACCGACCGTCCGGGGTAACCTCCGGGCGGGCGTTGTAAGCCCCTTCGAACGACACCCGGCGGACCGATTTGTCGTCCACGTTCAGCTGGTAGATCTGCGGCCCGCCGGAGCGGCTGGAGGTGAACACCAGATGGTCGCCATCGGGCATCCAGCGCGGCTCGGTGTCGATGCCGTAATGATCGGTCAGCTGCTCCAGATCCCCATTGTTGAGGTCCAGGCTGTAAATGTCCGGGTTGCCGCCCTTGGACAGGGTCAGCGCCAGCTTCTGGCCGTCCGGTGACCAGGAGGGAGCGCCGTTGATGCCCTTGAACTGGGCCACCACCCGCCGCTCGGCGCTGCTCAGATTGTGCACATAGATCTTGGGCAGCCCGTTCTTCTCGAAGGAAACATAAGCAATCTTAGTGCCATCCGGCGACCAGGACGGGCTCATGATCGGCTCGCGGCTGCGCAGGATGGTCTTCACCCGGGCGCCGTCGGCGTCCGCGTACTGCAGCTGATAGGGCCGCTCGGCGCCACGGTTGTGGGTGACGTAGAGAATCTTGGTGGAGAACGCCCCGGGGATGCCGGTGAGCTGCTCGTAGATGCGGTCGGAAATGGCGTGCGCCACATCACGCAACTGCGACTCCGGCGGCCGGTAGGTCTCGGACAGCAGCTCCTTGCCGCGGGCCACGTCATGCAGGGAGTAACCCACTTCGTAGGCGCCGGTGCCGGTGGCTTTGATCTTGCCGATCACCACGTACTCCTGATTGAGCACCCGGAAATCCCGGTAGGACAAGCCCTCCTTGCTGGTGGGCCGGCTCAGCATGTCCTTGGGCGACAGGGTTTTGAATTGACCGCTGCGGTGCAGGTCGGCACGCACGATGTCGGACACGTTCTCCGGTGCGTTGCCGGCGCCGGCGAACGGCACCACCGAGATCGGCACCGCGTCCGTGCGGCCTTCGGTGATCTGAATCAGCAGCTCGGCGCGGGCGTTGACCGCCAGCAGCGAGAGCATCGCGACGATGAAGGGAAAGGCTAAAACTCGCATCATTTAACATCCGTGGGGCTGAATACGATTGGAAAACTCCGGAAACTCTCGAACAACTTGCCCTCAGGCACCGGCAACGGGCTGGCCAACTCGACCGCTTTGACCACTGACTCGTCAAAATCCGGGTAGCCGCTCGACTTGTCTACCTCGATACCGACCACTTCACCACCCGGAATTACTCGAACACGCAAACGCACGCTAACGTCATCCCGATTTCGATAATTACCAGGTATACGCCACCTCTGTTGAATAGCGCTTTTAACGGCATCAGCATAACTGGCCGTCTCTTCCTCAACGTCACTGTCGGAGGCGCCGCTGCCGGGCTTCTCGGCGACTTTTTCGCGCTCCTCGCGCGCCATCTCCAGCTCTTCCTCGGCCATCAACTCTTCCAGGCTCTGCTGCTCGAATTCCGGGGCCGGCGCCTTTTTCGGTTCCGGCTTGGGCTCGGGCTTAGATTCCGGTTCGGGCTCGGGTTTCGGCTCGGGTTTGGGTTCGGGTTTCGGCTCAGGCTTGGGCTTCGGCTCGGGTTTGGGTTCCGGCTTCGGCTCGGGCTTGGGCTTCGGTTCCGGTTTGGGTTCCGGCTTCGGCTCAGGCTCGGGTTTCGGCTCGGGCTTGGGCTCCGGCGCCTTCTCCCGGGCCTGCTTCTGATCCTTTTCCTCGCGGGCCGGCGCGGTATTGGCCTCCGGCGCGCGGCGCGTCTCTTCCATTACCGTGGCCATCACGTGGGGCGGAATTTCCGGCGGCCGCCGCAGCTCCGGATCCGAGGACCAGGTAAACACCATCAGCCCCAGCACCAGCAGATGCAGAAACGCGGAAAACCCGACCGCAACGCCACGATCGCTCATGAACGCCCCGGCGGCTCCGTAACCAGCCCCAGGTTGGTGACGCCGGCCTGCTGCAGTTCGGACATCAGGACCACCACTTTGCCGTAGGGCACGTTCTGGTCACCTTCCACCAGGAACAGGGTCTCCGGTTTTTGTTTCCGGATCGTGAGCACATGGCCCTTGACCGTTTCCAGGCTCGCCGACGACTGGCCGTCGCCGCCCACGTTAATGTAGTAGCTGCCGTCCGGGCGCACCGTGATCATCACCGGCTCGTCGTTGTTGGTGATCGCCGCGCTGTCGGTCTGCGGCAGGTCCACGGACACGCCCTGGGTCATCATCGGCGCGGTGGCCATGAAGATCACCAGCAGCACCAGCATGACGTCGATGTAGGGCACCACGTTGATGTCGGCCATCGGCTTCTTGCGCAGCCGGCGGCCGCGGATCGCACTCATGGACGCACTCCCTCGGCTCATGCGTCGCGTCCGTGGGCCTGGCGGTGCAGCACCGAGGAGAACTCCTCGGCGAACAGTTCACAATCGCCCACCAGGGATTCGGACAAGGACGCGTAGCGGTTGTAGGCCATCACCGCGGGGATCGCCGCGAACAGGCCCATGGCGGTGGCGACCAGCGCCTCGGCGATACCCGGCGCCACCACGCTCAGCGTCGCCTGGGTCACGTTGGCCAGGGCGCGGAACGAATTCATGATGCCCCAGACGGTACCGAACAGGCCGATGTACGGGCTGGTGGAACCCACCGTGGCAAGAAACGCCAGATGCTTGGTGAGGCGGGATTCCTCGCGCTGCAGGGCCACGCGCATGGCGCGCTGGGCGCCTTCCATGATCGCTTCGGAACCGCGCGTGCTCTTGGACAGCCGCACGAACTCCTGGAAACCGGCACGGAAAATCGCCTCGCTGGCGGAATCCGGGTTGGGCTTCTTGCGCACCTGGTTATAGAGACTGGAGAGGTCCTCGCCGGACCAGAACTTCTCCTCGAAGGCATGATCGGCGCGCCGTGCGCGGCCCAGTACCCGAAAGCGGGACACGATCATGTACCAGGAAATCATCGATGCCAGCAGCAGAACCAGCATCACCAGCTGGACCACCGGCCCGGCGTTGGTGACCAGCGAAAGGATCGACATGCTGGACGAAGCGTCTTCCATTTACCCCAACTCCTCGAATTCAGCCTTGAACTTGTCGTGGAGCGGCCCGGGCAAAGCCACCGGCTTGATGCCGTCGGCGCTGACACAGGCCACCTTGATAGTAGCTTCGCACAACACTTCCTGGTCACGGGTGACACGCTGCGCGAACACCAGGGTGGCACGTTTAAGCGCCACCAGTCGGGCACTGACCCGCAAATCGTCGTCGATCCGGCCGGGTTTGCGGTAGTTGATCTGAGCGGAATGCACCACGAACTGGAAGTTTTCCTCGGCCAGCGCATAGTGCTGGTAGCCCAGCGACCGCATGTACTCAGTGCGCGCCCGCTCCATGAACTTCAGGTAGTTCACGTAGTAGACGATGCCACCGGCGTCAGTGTCTTCGATGTAGACGCGAACCGGTAGGACAAATTCCGAACCTTGAGAAAATTTTTCACTCATTAAACAAATCCCCGTCCCGCGCGGGCTTGACCAGGCCGAAATGGCGCCAGGCGTGGTTGGTGACTTGGCGTCCCCGGGGGGTGCGCTGAATGAAGCCCTGCTGAATCAGGTAGGGCTCGACCACCTCTTCCAGGGTGCCGGCGTCCTCGTTGAGCGCGGCCGCCAGGGAATCCAGCCCCACCGGCCCGCCGTCGAATTTGTGCATCATCATGTTGAGCAGGCGGCGGTCGGTGCCGTCCAGCCCCAGGCTGTCCACCTCCAGCATGTCCAGGGCGCTCTGCGCCACCGCGCCGGTGAGCCGGCCGTCGCCTTTCACCTGGGCGTAATCGCGCACGCGGCGCAGCAGCCGGTTGGCGATGCGCGGCGTGCCGCGGGCCCGGCGGGCCACTTCCCGGGCGCCCTCTTCATCGCCCGGGATCGCGAGGATCTCGCAGGATCGCGCTACGATACGCGCCAAATCGTCGACGTTATAAAACTCCAGCCGCTGCACGATACCGAAGCGGTCACGCAGGGGCGCGGTGAGCAGGCCGGCGCGGGTGGTGGCGCCGACCAGGGTGAAGGGCGGCAGATCCAGCTTGATGGAGCGCGCCGCCGGCCCTTCGCCGATCATGATGTCGAGCTGGTAGTCCTCCATGGCCGGATAGAGGATCTCCTCGACCACCGGGGAAAGGCGGTGGATCTCGTCCACGAACAGCACATCGCCCTCCTCCAGGTTGGTGAGGATGGCGGCCAGATCGCCGGCCTTTTCCAGCACCGGCCCGGAGGTGGATTTCAGCTGTGAGCCCATTTCCCGGGCGATGATGTGCGCCAGAGTGGTCTTGCCGAGCCCCGGCGGGCCGAAAATCAGGGTGTGATCGAGCGCCTCGTCGCGGCCACGGGCGGCGTCGATGAAGATTTCCAGCCGCTCGCGCACTTTCGGCTGGCCGTTGTAGTCGGCCAGGCTGGCCGGGCGGATGGCCCGGTCCTGCTGCGCTTCGCCGGCGTCGGAAGGAAGCGGGGTGATCAAACGATCATTGTCCATGGCGTTTTACCTTGCCAGAGTTCGCAGGGCACGGCGAATCAGCTCTTCACTGCTGGGGTCGGCGCCGGCCTCTTCGGCGGCGCGGCCCACGGCGGCGGCGGCTTCCTTATTCCGGTAGCCGAGCGATTCCAGCGCGGCGATGGCGTCGGCGCGGCCGTCCGGCGGGCCGTCCAGGGGCCGCGGCCCGGGCCGCGCGGCCGGCGCGCCTTCCAGCTTGTCGAGCCGGTCGGACATCTCGATCACCAGCCGCTCGGCGGTTTTCTTGCCGATGCCCGGCACCTTCACCAGCGAGGTGGTGTCCTGGTCGCGGATGCAGGCGGCCAGCCGGTCGGCCTCGATGCCGGAGAGGATCGCCAGCGCCATTTTCGGCCCCACGCCGTTCACCTTGATCAGGCTGCGGAACAGCTCGCGCTCGTAGCGGCCGGTGAAGCCGTACAGCAGCTGGGCGTCCTCGCGGACCACGAAATGGGTATAGAGCGTCAGCTCGGCGCCGCTTTCCGGCAGGTCGTAGAACACCGTCATCGGCGCTTCCACTTCATAGCCGACGCCGGCCACGTCCACCAGCAGCCGCGGCGGCTGCTTTTCCAACAGGGTGCCTCGTAATTGTCCGATCATCGTATCCGTCTTCTTCGTACCGAGGTGGCGCCGCCCATGCGCGCCAGGGAAACACGGGTGTGAGCATGACAGAGGGCGATCGCCAGCGCATCGGCGGCGTCTTCCTGGGGGCGCTTCTCCAGCCCCAGCAGGTGTTTGACCATCTCCGCCACCTGCACTTTTTCGGCGCCGCCGCGCCCCACCACCGCCTGCTTGACCTGACGGGCGGAATACTCGAACACCGGCACGCCGCTCTGCACCACGGCGGTGAGCGCGGCGCCGCGCGCCTGGCCGAGTTTGAGGGCGGAATCCGGGTTGCGGGCCATGAACACCTTCTCGATGCTCACTTCCTCCGGCCTGTGGGCGCTCATCACCTCACAGAGGCCGGCAAAAATGGTGCCCAGCCGGGGCGCCATCTCGGCGCCGCTGGTGCTGATGGTGCCGAACGCCAGGGCCCGGCTGCGGTTACCGACCTGCTCGATCACCCCATAACCGGTGTGGCGGGAGCCCGGATCGATCCCCAAAAGAATGGTCATAGTGTGCTTCCAGGGCCAGAGTCGCGCCCATATAAAAAAGGCAGGTTATATCTAACCTGCCTGCTGTTCATATGTCCAGTATAAGAGAGACCGTTCTTATTCTTCCGGCCACCGGGCGTTGGTGTAGACGTTCTGCACGTCGTCGAGATCTTCCAGCAGGTCGATCATCTTGCCCACCGTCTCGGCGGTCTCGGCGTCGATCTCCGCCTCCGTGGAGGGGCTCATGGTCACTTCCGCGTCGGCCGGTTCCAGCCCGGCTTCCTTGAGCCCGTCGACCACTTCGCCGAAGCTCTTGTCCGGGCGGGTGATCACCAGGAAGCTGCCGTCCTCGTTCTCTTCCACGTCCTCGGCGCCGGCCTCCAGGGCCGCTTCCATCAGCTTCTCTTCTTCCACGCCCGGCTCGAAGAAGATCTCGCCGCGCTTGGTGAACAGAAACGCCACCGAGCCGCTGGTGCCCAGGTTGCCGCCGAACTTGGAGAAGGCATGGCGCACCTCGGACACGGTGCGGTTGACGTTGTCGGTCATGGTCTCCACCAGCACCGCCACGCCGTTCTTGCCGTAGCCCTCGTAGGTGATCTCCTCCATGTTGGCGCCGTCGTCATCGCCGGCGCCGCGCTTGATCGCCCGGTCGATGGTGTCCTTGGTCATGTTGTTGCTGAGCGCCTTGTCGACGGCGGCGCGCAGGCGCGGGTTGTCGGCGATCTCCGGGCCGCCCATGCGGGCCGCCACGGTGATTTCACGAATCAGCTTGGTGAAGATCTTGCCCCGCTTGGCATCCTGGGCCGCCTTGCGGTGCTTAATATTGGCCCATTTACTGTGACCCGCCATGGTGTCTCCTAACCTGTCCGCGTTATCTCATTGCTCTTCTTTGCGTACCGCCACGCCCACTTCGCGCAGCTGCTGATTATCCACCGGCGACGGCGCGTTGGTCATCAGGCAGGCGGCGGTCTGGGTTTTCGGGAAGGCGATCACATCGCGGATGGAATCGCCGCCGGTCATCAGCATCACCATCCGGTCGAGACCGAACGCCAGGCCGCCGTGCGGCGGCGCGCCGTACTTGAGGCCGTCCAGCAGGAAGCCGAATTTCTCGTCCGCTTCCTGGTCGCTGATGCCCAGCGCCTCGAACACACTGCGCTGCATGTCCGGGCGGTGAATACGGATCGAGCCGCCGCCCAGTTCGGTGCCGTTGAGCACCATGTCGTAGGCCCGGGACAGGGCGCCTTCCGGGTTGCTCTTAAGCTCCTCGGGATTGCACTTGGGCATGGTGAACGGATGGTGCAGCGCGTAGTAGCGACCGTCCTCTTCCTCGAACATGGGGAAGTCCACCACCCACAGCGGTGCCCAGTCGCCCTGCGCCAGACCGCGCTCGTGGCCCACCTTGACGCGCAGTGCGCCGATCGCCTCGTTGACCACCTTGGCCTTGTCGGCGCCGAAGAAGATCAGGTCGCCGGTGGCCGCTTCGGTGCGCTTGAGGATGCCCTGGATGGCGTCCTCGGTGAGGAACTTGAGGATCGGCGACTGCAGCCCCTCGGCGCCGGCGTCCAGGTCGTTGACCTTGATATAGGCCAGGCCCTTGGCGCCGTAGATGCCCACGAACTTGGTGTACTCGTCGATCTCCTTGCGCGACAGGTCGCCGCCGCCGGGCACCTTCATGGCCACCACGCGGCCTTTCGGGTCCTTGGCCGGGCCGGCGAACACCTTGAACTCCACCCCGTCCATCAGATCGGCGATGTCGATCAGCTCCAGCGGCACGCGCAGGTCCGGCTTGTCGGAGCCGTAGCGGCGCATGGCCTCCTCATAGGTCATGCGCGGGAAGGCGGGCAGGTCCACGTCGAGCATGTCCTTGAACACGCTTTTCACCATCGACTCGGTGATCGCCATGATGTCGTCCTCCTCCACGAAGGACGCCTCCAGGTCGATCTGGGTGAATTCCGGCTGCCGGTCGGCACGCAGGTCCTCGTCGCGGAAACACTTGGCGATCTGATAGTAGCGGTCGAAGCCGGCCACCATCAGCAGCTGCTTGAACAGCTGCGGCGACTGCGGCAGCGCGAAGAAGCTGCCCGGGTGGGTGCGGCTGGGCACCAGATAGTCGCGGGCGCCCTCCGGGGTGGCGCGGGTCAGGATCGGCGTTTCCACGTCCATGAACCCCTGGCCTTCCAGGTGGGCGCGCACCGCGTGGGTGAGCCGCGAGCGGAACTGGAAGCGCTTCAGGGCTTCCGGGCGGCGCAGGTCCAGGTAGCGGTACTTGAGCCGCACTTCCTCGCCGGCGGCGGAGTACTCGTCCAGCTCGAACGGCGGCGTCTGGGCTTCGTTGAGGATGGTCAGCGACAGGCCCAACACCTCGATGTCGCCGGTGTCCATGCGCGGGTTGCGCACCGACTCGTCGCGCAGGCGCACCCGGCCCTCGAGCTGCAGCACGTATTCGCCGCGTACCTTGTCGGCCAGGGCAAAGGCCTCCTCGGTGTCCGGGTCGAACACCACCTGCACCAGGCCGGTGCGGTCGCGCAGGTCGAGGAAGATCACCCCGCCGTGGTCGCGGCGGCGGTGAACCCAACCGCACAACCGCACTGTTTCCCCGTCGTGGGAGGCTCGCAAATCACCGCAATAATGGCTTCGCATGTGTTCTGTCCGTTCCTGAATCCGATGAAGCCGCCGTCGGGACGGCCTGGGTGGCTGAAAAGGCGGCCTAGTATAGCGATTCGGGGTTGGGCCTGCTAACCCTTGCCGGCCTGACCGCCGAGAACGTCGATTCGATGCCGAAACACACAAAAAATAGGGGCTGCACGCCTTGTACCGCGCATATCCATGGCATATAACTGGATGCGCACTGTATCAGTCGTGCCTCTGAGGCCGCAGTACAGGGGTGCCCTGACAGGGACACGCAGTTTCTTTATTCCAGGAAGTCACCAACAAAAGGGGTAAGCAATCCTATGGCTGCAAAGAAAAAAGCGGCAAAGAAGGCCGCCACGGCAACCACCACGCGTCGGGTGAAGGCAATCGCCGATCCGATGACCAAATCCCAAATCATCGCTCAGATCAGCGATTCCACCGGCCTCACCAAGAAAGACGTGAACAGCGTTTTCGATGAGCTGACCGATATCATGGAAGGTCATCTGAAGAAGCGCGGCGCCGGCCAGTTCACCCTTCCCGGTCTGTTCAAGGCAGTGACCCAGAAGAAGCCGGCCACCAAGGCTCGCAAGGGCATCAACCCGTTCACCGGCCAGGAAACCACCTTCGCCGCCAAACCCGCTCGCACCGTGGTCAAAGTGCGGCCACTGAAAAAGCTCAAGGACATGGCTCAGTAAGTCCGCGTCCCGCCCTCCGGGCCGGCGCGGTCGCCGGTCCGGAGCGTCCCCGCCCCCCTGTTCACGCCCCTCCTCGCCCCCCGGGGCTTTAGACCCTATAATCCCCGCCCCTGGAAACCCGGCCGGTGACGCCGAGCCGCGCGCGCCGCGCAAGCAGACAACGTCAGAGGTGGTGAATGGCAGAGCGCAAAGACAAAAAGAAGGTAGTCGGCGAGCCGATGACCGACGAACAGATCAAGGTGTTCCTGGACTTCCCGCCGGAGGAAGGCGAGAACCCGGACTTCCACGTCCTGCTCAAGGCCTACCGCGCCCTGCGCGCGGAGGATTTCGAACGCTTCGTGGCGTTCTTCCAGGCACAGAACCGCGATATCCGCGCCACCGACGACCGGGGGCGCACGCTGCTGGATATCGTCCGCGGCCACGGTAAAAGCGAACCCTTCGTCGCCATCCTGGAAAAAGCCGGCGGCTGACTGACCGTAGAGCCGCCCACCCCCGGCTGGTGAATTCTTGTTCGACCCGCTCTTCCCATGGCAAGGTTCGGCTTCCTTTTTGGTTTGCCCGAGCCATGCCGGCCCTGCCGGCGACGTCCAGATAAAAAAAGAAGAGCATCGTCATGAAAGTGGAATTTCACCGAGGCCGCGCGGGATGGCGCTGGCCCCTGCTGATCGTATTGTGCCTGACCAGCCTGGGACTGCAGGCACAGAAAACCCCGGATATCGACCCGGCCCTGCTGATCGACGAGGAGGAGCAGGTCACCCAGGAAGAGCTGGAGATGGAGAACATCCCGGTCGATGAGCGCATCTTCATCGAGCCCTGGAACGAAGTCCCCTACAACCGCGCCTACTTCACCTACACCGACGCCGAAATCCGCGAAAAATGGGACTACCTGATGCGCGGCCTGCGCATGCCCTACCCGTCCGCGGACTACCTGCGCCGGCAATTTGAAAAGTACCCCTTCCTGCGCGACGGCCTGGAGGATTTCGACGGCGACTTCCAGAGCCTGGAGGGCCGCTACGTCAACGTCTGGCGCCACTTCTTCGCCGGCAACTTCCAGACCGCCCGCCGCCTGGGCCTGGAACTGGGCCCCATCGGCGAGATCCCGGCGCTGTTCTCGCAGCTGCTTTACGCCATCTATCTGGCCGACCGGCAAAGCGTCAAATACATGATGCTGCAGGACATGGCCAACCGCACCGAGCGCTACTTCGACCTGATGGAGCCCGCCGAGGACGACCCGGAAATGGAGCCGGTGGTGGCCGTGGTGCGCCTCGGTTACGCCTACGCCATCGCCCGCATCGCCGAGGAATCGCCGGTGCCGATCATTGTCGCCCGCCGCTATATCAGCAAGATCAAGAACAACGCGGAACGGGTCCTGGAGATCATGCCCGACCACCCGCTCGGCCACGCCTTCCTGGCCGGCGTGGACGCCGGCATCATGCGCCGGGTGGGCAAGTTCACCGGCCGCATGACCTACGGCGCGCGCACCACCACGGTCCAGGACTCCTTCGACGAGGCGCTGACGCTGGCCCCGGACATTCCCATCGTCCACTACGAGTACGCCAACGCGCTGATCTACATGAACCGCAAGCGGGACCTCAACGAGGCGATCAGCCACCTGGAGACCGCCATGCAGCTCAAGCCGCAGTTCTCCATGGACGCGCTGGATGTGATGTACTCTTACCAGCGGCTGCGCGAAGTGCGCCTGTACGCGCTCAACTTCCGCAGCTTCCGGCTGTTCGAGAAGGCCCGGCGCACCTTCAGCAAGCACACCGATCGCAACCTGACCAGCGTGATCTCCGGGCCCCTGACCACCGACATGCTGGAAAACCCGGACGACTACGTACTGCCCGAGCGGCAATAGCCGCCACAACAAGGAGCTCCATGCGCTGGTACCAGGACCGTCTGTTCCCGAAGCTGCTGGACTGGGCCACCCGTCCGCTTTACCGCGACCGCCAGCGCCTTCTGCAGGGCGCCCGCGGCCGCGTGCTGGAGCTGGGCATCGGCACCGGCGCCAATCTCGCCCTCTACGGCGACGCCGTCAGCGAGATCCACGGCCTGGAGCCGGAGGCGGCGATGCTGGCGCTGGCCCGCCGCCACGCGCGGGAAGCCGGCATCCGCCAACCGCTGCACCTGCTGCAGGGCGACGCCCGCCGGCTGCCCTACCCGGACGGCCACTTCGACACCGTGGTCGCCTGCCTGGTGTTCTGCACCATTCCAGAGCCCGAGCTGGCCGCCCGCGAAATGCACCGGGTGCTGGCCCCGGGCGGGCGTCTTCTGTTGCTGGAACACATCGCCAGCGGTCGCCCACGCACCTTCCGCTGGCAACGGCGGGTGGACCCGCTCTGGCATCATCTGGCCTGCGGCTGTCATCTCACCCGCCCCACCCCGGATACCCTGCGCGACGCCGGCTTCGACCTCAGCGACACGCGAGTTTTCCGGCACCGCAAACTGCCCGGGCTGATGGCCGAGCTGCTGCAAGGCAGCGCCCGGCGCGCCGACTGACCGGCGCGGCAAAACGCCACCTGCCGTTCCCCGCCCACCGGGGGTACAATCCGCGCCCATGAACTCAACCCTGCAACGCGTCTGGCGCCGCCGGCTGATCGGCCTGCGCAGCCTGCTGGTACTGTGCCTGGCGCTGGCCCTGCTGGTGCTGCAGCAAATCGCGCGCGCCCCCGCCAGCCTGGAGCCGCTGCTGTGGCTGGCCGCGCTGCTGCTGCCCAACCTGATCGCCCTGGCCAGCCTCAATACCCGCCGGCAACAGCGCCTGCTGGCCCTGGAACTGACCCTGGACGTGGTGATCTTCGTCGGCCTGCTGCAGCAACTGGGCGGCACCGGTAACCCGTTGTCGTTCTATCTGCTGGTGCCGCTGCTGCTCGGCGCGCTGACCCTGGGGCGCGGCGCCGCGCTCTGGCTGCTGGTGGTGACGCTGGGTGGATACCTGCTCGCCACCCTGTGGCACAGCGCCCCGCCGGCGCATTCCACCCTGCACGCCCTGACCCGGGAGCTAAGCCACACCCACGGTCTCGGCATGGGCGTGGTCTTCGTCGCCCTGGCGCTGTTGCTGACCGCCCTGGGCCAGGTGATCCAGAGCCTGGCCCGCCAGCAACAGCGTCAGCACGACCGGCTGCTGGAACTGGCCGGCCGCCGTGAACGGCTCTACCAGGTGGCGGCGACCCTGGCCCATCAGGCCCACGAACTGAACACGCCGCTCAGCAGCCTGGTGATGCTGGCCGACAACGCCGCCCGGGAACCGGGCCTGCCGCAAAGCACCCGCGACGATCTGGCGCAGATCGAGGCCCTGGCCCGGCGTGTCGCCGCCCGGCTGCGCAACGCGGACGCGGACAGCCTGCCGGAGCGGCCCGCCTACCGGACGCTGATGGAACGGGTGCGGGATCATCTGCGCCACCTGCACCCGACGCTGGCCCTGTCGGTGAGCGGCCCCGAAGGGCAGTGTTTCAATGACGGCGCGGCCTGGTTCCGGGTGCTGGCCAATCTCGGTTACAACGCCATCGACGCCGGCGCGGAACGCCTCGACGTGCGCCTGGCGGCGCTGCCCGGCGGCGGCTGGCTGCTGCAGGTGAGCGACGACGGCCCCGACCACCCGGAACGCCGCGCGGAAGAGGGCCTGGGCGTGGGCCTGGCGCTGGTGGAAAGCACCCTGGCGGCACTGGGCGCGACTCTGACCCTGCGTTTCGAGCGCCAGTGGAGCCAGGCGCGCATCGAATGGAGCGAGCATGACGCCTGAATCCCTGCTACTGCTTGAAGACGACGCCCTGCTCGCCGAGCAGACCCGGCGCGCGTTCGCCCGCCACGGCATCGAGGTGCACCATGCCGCCGATCTGCAACAGGCGCACGCGCTGCTGACCACGCTCGCCACCCTGGACGCGGCGGTGCTCGACCAGAATCTCGGCAACGACAACGGCCTGGATCTGATCCAGCCGCTGCTGGCGCGCTTCCCGCACTGCCGGGTGCTGGTGCTGACCGGCTACGGCAGCATCCCGGCGGCGGTGGCCGCCACCCGGCGCGGCGCCCACAACTACCTCACCAAACCGGCCAGCGCCGGGGAAATCCTCGACGCCCTGGGCCGCGACCCCGCCGACACCGGCGATCTCCCCGAAGCGCCGCCGTCTCTGCAGCGTCTGGAGTGGGAGCACATCCAACGGGTTCTTGACGCCCACGACGGCAATATATCCAGAGCGGCGGAGGCGCTCGGCATCCACCGCCGCACCCTGCAGCGCCGGCTGAAAAAGCGCCCCAGCCCGAGCCACTTCCAGCGCGATCGTTAACACCGTTATTACGCGAAACACTTCCCCCGGTGCACCAGGTTGACCACAATGCGGTGTCTTATTCCAGGAATCACAAGGGCGCCGATGAGCAGCCGTTACAGCCTCGCAACCCTGGCGGTCCTGGCCATCCTCACGGCCTCGGCGATGCCTGGCCGGGTCAGCGCCGACCCGGCCCCGGAACTGACCCTGAAGACCGCCGGCGACCGGGAATGGCCGGAAGGCGTCGAGGCCAACCTCCGCACCCTGATCGACCTGAGCCGTTACCCCTGCCGCCCCGGCCCCGGCCAGAAAGCCCTGATCCAGCGCCAGGTACGCGACAACAGCCGCGCCGCCCTGCAGGCACTGGGCTTTTACCAGCCGGTGTTAACGCCGCAATGGCGCGACGCCGATGATGAGCGCTGCTTCGCCCTCACCCTCACGGTCGACCCCGGCGAGCCCACCCGCATCAGCGCCCTGGACATCACCCTCAACGGCGACGCCGCCGACGACCCGGCGTTCCAGCGCACCATCGACAACGCCGGCCTGGAACAGGGGCAGCGGCTGCGCCACGACCGCTACAGCCGCCTCAAGCAATCGCTCCAGCAGTTACTGATCAACCGGGGTTACGCCGAGGGCAGCGTCACCCGCCACCGTCTGGAGGTGGACCGGGACCGCCGTGAAGCGCGGGTGGTGCTGCACGTGGACAGCGGCCCGCGCTATCGCTTCGGCGAGATCACCCTGACCGGCGACGACCAGATCAACGAACGGCTGCGGCGCGCCTATCTGCAATTCGACAGCGGCGAGCCGTTCAGCAACGACAAACTGCTCGCCACCCAGCAGGCCTACCTGGGCGCCGGCTATTTCAGCGCGGTGCGGCTGGACCGCGGCGAGCCGGACGCGGACAGCCGGACCATCGATGTGAGCATCCACTTCAACCCGCGCAACGAATGGGCGCTGCTGGCCGGCGTCGGCGTCAGCACCGACACCGGCCCGCGCCTGCGGCTGGGCGTGGAGAACCGCCGCGTCAACGCCGCCGGCCACACCGCGCGGGTGGAAACCGAGCTCTCCAGCGTGCGTCAGGGCGTGGGCGCCGGCTACACCATCCCGCTGCGCGACCCGATCAACGAAAAAATCGAGCTGCGCACCCGCTATGTGAATGAAGAGACCGACACCAGCGACAGCGAGATTTTCAGTACCAGCGCCGACTACATCATCAAACTCGACTCCGACTGGGTGGCCACCACCTCGCTGGAATACCTGCGCGAGACCTACACCGTGGCCGACCAGCTCGACCAGGTGGAACTGGTGATCCCCGGCTTCCAGCTCAGCCGGGTGGAATACGACGACCCGATCTATCCGCGCTTCGGCTGGCGGCTGGGCGGCAAGGTCAGCGGCGCCCACAAGGCGCTGGCCTCGTCGGCGTCGTTCACCCAGTTCGACGGCTGGAGCAAGCTGATCTTTCCGCTGTTCGGCGGCCGGGTCATTACCCGCGGCGAAGTGGGCTACACCGAAGTCTCCGACGTCACCGAACTGCCCGCCTCGATCCGCTTCTTCGCCGGCGGCGACGCCAGCGTGCGCGGCTTCGCCTACGAATCCCTGGGCCCGGTGGACAACGACGGCGAAGTGATCGGCGGCCGCCACCTGCTGGTCGGCAGCCTGGAGTACGACCACCCGATCAGCGAACAGTGGAGCCTGGCGGTGTTCACCGACGCCGGTAACGCCTTCAACAATTTCGACGACTACGAAATCCGCCGCAGCGCCGGCTTCGGGGTGCGCTGGCGCTCGCCGCTGGGCCCGATCCGCGTGGACTTCGCGCGCGGCATCGAAGAAGGCCGGCAATGGCGGCTGCACCTGAGCATGGGGCCGGACCTGTGAAGCGCGCCCTGCTGATCGGCCTGCTGCTGATCCCGTTGCTGCTGATCGGCGCCCTGCTGGCGCTGCTCGGCACCCGGGCCGGCAATCTCTGGCTGCTGGACCGGGCCGGACCCTATCTGCCCGGCGAACTGAGCGTGGAGGAGTGGCGCGGCAACCTGCTCTCCGGTGTCGACGTGGGCGCACTCAACTACCGTCAGGGCGACGCCGAGCAAACCCTGGCCGTGGCGTTGAACGACCTGCACCTGGAACTGGCCCCCGGCGAGCTGCTCGGCGGCTGGCTGGTGATCCAGGCTGTGCGCGCCGAACAGGTGACCCTGACGCTGCCGGCGGGGGCGCCGGAGGAACCGGACGCGCCGCCCTTCGAGCTGCCGGACAACCTGACGCTGCCTCTAGGCGTGCGCATCGAAACCCTGTCGGTGGGCCGCTTCACCCTGGCCGGCGAAGCACCGCTGCACATCGACCGCATCGAGGCCCGCGAGCTGGCCGCCTGGCGCAAGCTCAACCTGCCCCGCGTCGCCCTGAGCGTGGCCGAAACCCGCCTGCACGCCAATCTCAGCGGCCCGTTAAGCGCCCCCTATGATCTGCGCGGCGAGCTGGACTGGCGGCGCCCGGCGGCGCCGGACGCGGTGCCGCAAACCGCCGGTCGGCTGCGGATCGAGGGCACACCGGAAAACCTCCGGGTGGAACACGCACTCTCGGCGCCGGCGCAACTGATCACCGAGGGCGAGCTGGGCTACCGGGACGGTCAGGTGCACCTGGACCTGCGCCATCACTGGCCGGCGCAACCCCTGCCGGTGGAGACCCCGGTGCCGGCGCGCCTGGGCGAAGGCGAGCTCAGCACCAAGGGCACCCTGGACCGCGTCCGTCTGCAGGGGCAAACCACCCTCACCGCTGACGGCCGGCCGCTGGCCGTGACCCTGCTCGGCGACGCCGGCCTCGACGGCCTGACCCTGGACACCCTGAGCCTGAAGAACGACGGCCAGAGCCTGACACTGAGCGGCCGCCTGGATTACCAGGACGGCCTGACCTGGGACCTGGACGCCCAAGGGCAACACCTGAACCCGGCGACCCTGGCGCCGGCCTGGCCCGGCGATCTGACCCTGAAGGCGCGCACCCGGGGCCATTGGCGTGGCGCCGACGACTGGGCCCTGAACGCCGACCCGCTGTCGCTCACCGGCACCCTGCAGGGCGACCCGGTGGCCCTGAACGGCCAGGCCCGCCAGGACACCGGCGGCGATCTGGCGGTCACCCTGGACGGCCGCTGGGGCGCGGACCGCCTCAGCGCCCGCGGGCAAGTGGGCGACACCCTGAATCTGGACGGCACCCTCAACATCGAACGGCTGGCGCGCTGGTACGGCCCGGCGCGGGGCCGCCTGCGGGCGGACTGGCGCCTGCGCGGCCCGCTCGACGCGCCCCGGCTGAGCGGCACCGCCAACGGTGACGCCCTGGGCTACCAGGACTGGCGGCTGGACACCCTGAGCGCCCGCTTCCAGGACCTCAACGCCGGCGACACGCCCATGAGCCTGGCGCTGGAGGGGCGGGCGCTGAGCCAGAACGGCGAGACCCGGGTGGCGCGCCTGGACGCCGATGTGGAAGGCCGGCGCGGCGACCACAGCCTGCAGGTGGCGGTGGAGAACGACGGCGCCGCCACCGCGCTCACCGCCCAGGCCGGCCTCAACGGTGACCTGGTCTGGTCCGGGCGCCTGCTCGACTGGCGACTGCAGGAGCGACAACTGGGCGTCTGGACCCTGGCGGAGCCGGTGCCCTTTACCCTGGGCGCCGGCCGCCAATCCCTGGACAACCTCTGCCTGCAGAGCCGCGACGACCCGGGCCGCTTATGCCTGGCGGGCGACCACGCCGCCAATGGCAGCATCGACGCTAATCTGGAAGTCCGCGACCTGCCCCTGGCGCTGGCCAATCCCTGGCTCGGCGACGGCGTCAAACTGGACGGCCGCCTGCGCGCCGATGCCACCTTCGGCGGCCGCGTCGACCGGCCCCGGGGCCAGTGGTCGCTGAGCCTGGAAGACGCCTCCACCCGCTTCGTCGGCGCCGAGCCGCCGCTGACCCTGGTGTTCCAGCAAGCGGCGCTCACCGGCAACCTGGACAACGACCGTCTCGATCAGCAACTGGATCTGGTGGTGGCCGACCAGGGCGAAGTGCACGCCCGGGTGGAAAGCGGCCTGAGCCTGGACGCGCCGATGAGCGGCCGGCTGCGCCTGGACATCCCGCGCCTGGACGACCTGGCGCCGTTGCTGCCCCGGGTCGGTGAGCTGCAAGGCCGGGTGCAGGGCGATCTGAACCTGGGCGGCACCCCCGCCGGCCCCAGGCTGGACGGGGAGATCGCGCTGCTCGACGGCCGCGCCACGGTGCCCGACCTGGGCATCAGCGCGGAAAGCGTTCGCCTGGCGGTGACCGGCGACGCCTCCGGCACCCTCAATCTGGACGGCCGCGCCCGGCTGGGCGACGGCACCCTGGAACTGGGCGGCACCTGGACCCCCACCCGCTCACCGCTGGCGATGGACCTGTGGGCGCGCGGCGAGCGCCTGCGGGTCGCCGACCGCGCCGACGCCAAGGTCTACGTTTCGCCGGATCTCGCCCTCAAAGGCGACGGTGACGGCCTGAATCTGAGCGGCACCCTGAACGTGCCGGAGGCCGACCTGAAACCCCGCGAACTGCCCGAGAGCGCGGTCACCGTCAGCGAGGACCAGGTGCTGGTGGACGCCCGCGCCGAGGAGACCACGCCGCTGCCGTTCGCCATGGGCGTCACCGTCACCCTGGGCGACCAGGTGCGCTTCGAAGGGTTCGGCCTGCGCGCCACCCTCACCGGCGAGCTGCGTGTCAGCCAGCAGCCCGGCCAGCCGGCGCAGCTCAACGGCGAGCTGATCATCACCGAGGGCCGCTACCGCGCCTACGGCCAGAACCTGCTGATCGAAAACGGCCGCCTGCTGTTCCAGGGCCAGCCCGACAACCCGGGGCTGGATATCCGCGCGGTGCGCAAGATACCCAGCGAAAACCTGGTGGTGGGGGTGCAGCTGTCCGGCACCCTGCAGGAACCGGACGCGCGCGTCTTCTCCGACCCCAGCCTGGAAGAAAGCGAGGCCATGTCCTATCTGGTTACCGGCCGCTCCTTGAGCCGGGGCTCGCAAAGCGATTCCGCCCAGGTGGCCCAGGCGCTGGCGCTCTACGGTCTGCAAAAAGGCAGCGGCGTCACCGACAAGATCGGCGACACCCTGGGGCTGGACGAAATCTCCATCGGCAGCGACTGGGAAACCTCCGACGCCGCGCTGATGCTCGGCAAACAGATCTCCGACCGCCTCTACCTGACCTACGCGGTGGGCCTGTTCGACGCCATCTCCACCGTCATGCTGCGCTACACCCTGACCCGCCAGCTGCACCTGGAAGCGCAATCCAGCAGCAAATCCCAAGCCATCGACCTGATCTGGGAAAAAGAGCTGGAATGAGCAGTTAATAGTGAATAGTTAACAGTTAATAGTTCGCGGGTTGGGGTGGGTGGGTCGTGTGGCGCCGAGGCCGCGCTCAAAGCCTAGTCGCGGCTTCTTGGCTTGAAGCTGCGCGAGCCTCCGCTCGCGCAGCTGTTCACTGTTCACTGTTAACTCTTAACTGTTAACTGCGCGGTATCGCGTAAGTGCCTGTGACGTGCGCGACCATCACGTCGTTGCCGTCGCTGTAGAGGCGCACTTCGAGCATGGCGGAGCGGCGGCCCAGGCGGAGGATTTCGGCGTCACCGATCAGGTCGGCCTGGCCGGGCTTGCTGAGGAAGTTGATGTTGAGGTTCTGGGTCACGGCCATCTCCTCGCCGTCCAGGTTGGCGAGGATGGCGGCGTACATGGCAGCGTCCGCCAGGCTCATCAGGGTGGGGCCGGACACCGTGCCGCCGGGGCGGATCATCGACTCCGCGAACCGGTAGCGCACCCGCGCCCGGTTCTCGCCCACGGATTCCACCACCACGCCCTGCTCCGCCGCCGCCGGCAGGCCGCCGCGGATCAGCGCTTCCACTTGTTTTGCTGTCAGCATGCATCTCTCCCCAAACGAAAGCGGAACATAAAGCGGCACGGCGCGGGCTGCAAGCCACCGGATCACGACACCGCCGCGCCCGGTAGCCCGTCCGCCCCAGTTTGACTAGAATGCCCGATTCGGCTTCCCTCCACTGACACGGAATAAGAAACGCCTCATGCGCACCTCCCAGTACCTGCTCGGCACCGTTAAACAAACCCCCGCGGACGCGGTGGTGGTCAGCCATCAGCTCATGCTGCGCGCCGGCATGGTCCGCAAGCTGGCCTCCGGCCTGTACACCTGGCTGCCATCCGGTCTGCGCGTGCTGCGCAAGGTGGAGCGTATTATCCGCGAGGAAATGGACCGCGCCGGCGCCCAGGAAGTGCTGATGCCGGTGGTGCAGCCCATGGAGCTGTGGGAAGAGTCCGGCCGGGCGCCCGCCTACGGCCCCGAGCTGCTGCGCTTCACCGACCGCCACGACAACCCCTTCTGCCTGGGCCCCACCCACGAGGAAGTGATCACCGATCTGGTGCGCAACGAGATCCACAGCTACAAGCAGCTGCCGGCCAATTTCTATCAGATCCAGACCAAGTTCCGTGATGAGATCCGGCCGCGCTTCGGCATCATGCGCGCCCGCGAATTCACCATGAAGGACGCCTACTCCTTCCACACCGACATGGACTCGCTGGCGCAGACCTATCAGGTGATGCACAACGCCTACTGCGCGATCTTCGACCGGCTGGGCCTGGATTACCGCCCGGTGGAAGCGGACACCGGCGCCATCGGCGGCGCCGCCAGCCATGAATTCCATGTGCTGGCCGAGTCCGGCGAGGACGACATCGCCTTCTCCGACCAGTCCGGCTACGCCGCCAACGTGGAGCTGGCCGAAGCCGTGGCCCCCGCCGGCGAGCGTGCCGCCCCCGGCGCGGACATGGCGCTCACCGACACGCCGGACGCCAGGACCATCGAGCAGTTGGTGCAGCAGTTCGATCTGCCCATCGAGAAGACCGTGAAAACCCTGGTGGTGAAAGGCAGCGAAGGCGGCCTGGTGGCGCTGCTGGTGCGCGGCGACCACGAGCTCAACGACATCAAGGCGGAGAAGCTGGACGCCGTGGCCACGCCGATGGCGTTCGCCGAGGAAGAGGAAATCCGCGCCGCCATCGGCGCCGGCCCCGGCTCCCTGGGCCCGGTGAACCTGCCGATTCCCTGCGTGGTGGACCGCAGCGTGGCGCTGATGAGCGACTTCGCCGCCGGCGCCAACCAGGACGGCAAGCATTACTTCAACATCAACTGGGAGCGTGACGTGGCGCTGCCGGAAGTGGCCGACCTGCGCAACGTGGTGGAAGGCGACCCGAGCCCGGACGGCAACGGCACCCTGACCATCAAGCGCGGCATCGAGGTGGGCCACATCTTCCAGCTCGGCACCAAGTACTCCGAGGCGCTCAACGCCACCGTGCTGGACGACAACGGCCGCTCCGTGGTGATGCCCATGGGCTGCTACGGCATCGGCGTCAGCCGGGTGGTGGCCGCCGCCATCGAACAAAACCACGACGACAACGGCATCGTCTGGCCGGAGGCCATCGCCCCCTTCCAGGTGTCGCTGATTCCGCTCAACATCAAGAAGAGCCCGCGCGAAAAAGAAGTGGCGGAAAAACTCTACGCGGACCTTACCGCCGCCGGCATCGAGGTGCTGTTCGACGACCGCGAAAAAGAGCGCGTGGGCGTGAAGTTCAGCGACGCGGAACTGATCGGCATCCCGCACCGTGTGCTGGTGGCCGAGCGCGGCCTGGACAACGGCGTGCTGGAATACAAGAGCCGCCGCGACGGCGAGGCCGAAGAGGTCCCCGCGGACGACATCGTCGACTTCCTCAAGAAGAAGCTGGGACTTTAGCCCTGTGGGAGCGGGCCCCGCCCGCGAAAGGGCGCGCAGCGCCCGGCAGGATTCCAGAGACGTCTTTAACTACCGCCGGCGGGCCATCACCTGGCTCATGGCCGTGTCGCCTTGGGCGGTGAGCCGCCACAGCGGCATGCCGCGGCTGTCGTTGTCGGAGGTCTTGTTGATCAGCCCCAGCGCACGCAGGTGCACCTTGATCTGGTTAAAGGCGTGGCCGGCCAGCACCACGTTGCGCACCGCGTGGGCCTTGGGGAAATCCGCCAGCACGTCGTCCAGGGCCTTGCGGGCGATATAGTCCTCCAGCGCTTTCTGCATCACCGGTTCCGAGACCGGATTCAGCATCAGCGGCGCGACGCAGGCGAACACCCGGTTCCAGTCCAGTTCACAGGACGCCATCGCCACCTTGCAGTCGCCCCCTTCGTACACGTTGCATGAGTAGTCCAGCGTCACCCGGTCCGAGCCCCGCGCCAGATGCCGCGCCGGCGTGCGCTGGCCGCTCAGCCACTCCTCGCGCTCCTTCTCCAGCTCGGCGACCCGGCGGCGCAGGCGTTCCGTTTCACCGCCGGCGCTTTTCTCGACGCTGCCCGACTTCACCCAGCCGGCGGCGGGATGCTGGCGCATCACATCGGGCATCACCTTGGCCACCTGCTCGCTCAGCTCGCGCTCGTCGCGCCAGCGGAACGCCAGCGTCTTGTTCTCCAGCAGCCGGGCGAAATCATCGCGCCGCACCTGCCCTTCACGGCTGTCCTCGCGGGCCTCGGCGGGCAGGCTGAACGGCTGGTCGTGGATAAAGGTGACGATCGGTTTGCGCTTGGTGGCGGCAAAAATATATTCACGGTGGGTGTAGCTGAGCCCCAGCGGTGACAGGGTGCCGTAGCGGCCGCCGAGCAGGATCACGAAATAATCGCAATCGTCGATCATGCGCTGCACCACCGGCATCAGATTGTTGGTCTCGGCACTGTGCAAATCCATGCTCATGGGTGCCATGCCGAGATCCAGCAACGGCAGCATCAAGGCCTGGCGCGCGGACTGCATGTCCGGGTAGGTGGTGCTGATGAACACCTGATAGCGTTTCTCGACTGTCACCCTGGTCGATCTCCGCGTTAAGAAGGTTGAAGGCCCGGCTATTAAAGCCGCTGGGCGCGCCGATCACAAGCCGGCGCCGGCCCCCGGTGAGGATCCGCGCGTTTCATGCTAGCCTCCAAGTCCGACCGCTGAAACCGGAACCTGGATGCCATGAAGACCATCGCCTTTTACAACCTGAAAGGAGGGGTGGGTAAAACAGCCACGGCCGTGAACATGGCCTGGCACGCGGCCCGCTGGAAACACCGCACCCTGCTCTGGGATCTCGACCCGCAAGGCGCCGCCAGTTTTTACCTGGGCGTGGACCAGGACAACCCGGGCTATAAAGCCGGCAGCCTGTTGAAGGGCAAGCAACCGGTGGGCCGCCTCAAGCGCGAAACCCGCTGGCCGCACCTGGACGTGGTGCCCGCCGACATCAGCATGCGCAACGCGGACGTCAAACTGGCGGAAAGCGGCGGCGGCAAGAACCGCCTCAAGGAACTGATCGCGCCGTTCGGCGAATCCTACGAACTGACGCTGCTGGACTGCCCGCCGACGCTCAGCCCGCTGGCGGAAAGCGTGTTCGCCGCCGCCGACTACCTGTTCGTGCCGGTGATCCCCACCCACCTGTCCCTGCGCGCCTTCGAGCAGGTGCTCGACTGGATCGACGGCAAGAAGATCAAGAACCTGCAGGTGGTGCCGTTTTTCAACATGGTGGACCGCCGCCGGGACCTGCACGTGCAGATGCTGGTCAAGCGCCCGGCACTGATGAAAAACGGCCTCAAGACCTGGATTCCCTACTCCACCCATGTGGAGCAGATGGGCGACCACCGCGCGCCGGTGGGCGAGTTCGCCCCCTACACGCCGGCCGCCCAGGCGTTCCGCGCCCTCTGGTTCGAGGTGCTCGGCCGCCTCAAGCTGTAAGCGTCAGCTCTCCAGCGGATTGGCGCGCCGGATCAGCGTATCGATGTCCAGGCCGCGCGGCAGGCTGCCGTAGTTGCGGGTGTGCCCGCCACCCAGCCGCGCGGCGATAAACGCCTCGCTCACCGAGTCGTTACCCGCCTTCACCAGCAACGCGCTCTGCATGGTCAACGCCATGCGGTCCACCAGATCGCGGGCGCGGAACTCAATCTGCTCCGGGTCGGCCAGCTCTTTCTTGAGGTCGTTGATGGCATTGTCCAGGGTGGCGTTCCGGCCCTGAGCGCCAGCCAGCTCCTCGAACCAGGTGTCCACCACCGCCGGGCTCTTGTTCATGGCGCGCAGCACATCCAGCGCCTGCACATTGCCGGAGCCTTCCCAGATCGCGTTGATCGGCGCGTCCCGGTACAGCCGGGCGAGAATGAAATTCTCGGTGACGCCGTTGCCGCCCAGGCACTCCATCGCCTCGTAGGCGTGGTGCGGGGTGCGCTTGCAGATCCAGTATTTGCCCACGGCGGCGCCCAGCCGGGTGAACCGTTTCTCGTGCTCGTCGTCCAGGTTATCCAGGGCCCGCGCCATGCGCAGGGTCATCGCCACCGAGCCTTCCACTTCCAGCTGCAGATCGGCGATCACATTGCGCATCAGCGGCTGATCCAACAGTGTTTCGCCGAAGGCGGCGCGGTTGGCGGCGTGGTGCACCGCCTGGGCCACCACCTGGCGCTGGCCGCCGGACGAGCCGATCATGCAATCGAAGCGGGTCATCGCCACCATCTCGATGATCGCCGGCACGCCGCGGCCCTCTTCGCCGACCATCCAGCCGTGGGCGCCGCGCAGCTCCACCTCGGAGGAGGCGTTGGAGACATTGCCCATCTTGTTCTTGAGGCGCTGCACCTGCAGCGGGTTCTTGCTGCCGTCCTCGCGCCAGCGCGGCACCAGGAAACAGCTCAGGCCGCCCGGCGACTGGGCCAGCATCAGGAAGGCGTCGCACATCGGCGCGGACATAAACCACTTGTGGCCCACCAGTTCGTAGAGCTCACCGGAACCGCCGGCACCGACAGGATGGGCGCGGGTGGTGTTGGCGCGCACGTCCGAGCCGCCCTGCTTCTCGGTCATGCCCATGCCGATGGTCAGCGCCTGTTTGTCGTGATGGCTGACATTACGGCCGTCGTAGCCCCGGGCGGTGACCTTGGGCAGCCAGCGCTCGGCGAGGGACGGCGTCAGCCGCAGGCTCGGCACCGACGCGAAGGTCATGGTGATCGGACAGCCGTGGCCGCCTTCCACCTGGGCGTGCATGTAGTACTTGGCGGCGCGCAGCACCTGGGCACCCGGCCCCGGATCGGTCCAGGGCGAGGAGTGCAGGCCTTCCCGCGTCGCCATGTCCATCAGCTTGTGATAGGCCGGGTGGTAATTGACCTGGTCCACCCGGTGGCCGTAGCGGTCGTGGGTCTCGAACTCCGGCTTGTTGGCGTTGGCCTGGTAGCCCCACTCGATCACCTCCGGGCGGGTGGTCTCGAAACCGTAGCGGTCCAGCTCCTCGACGCCGCGCTCGCCGCCTTCGCGCAGCACCGCGTCGTAGAGGGCGGTGTCGCCCCGGAAGGCGTTGTAATCCTGCAGCGGGGTGGCCTGGTTGAACACCTCATGGGTGTTGGCCAGGGCGTCCGCTTGCGGGACCGCCTTATCCAGTGAATCGTTCTGAGCGTTCATGGTTTTCTCCCGCTTCAATGAGTTCGTCATGCTGTATCTTTCCGGGGGCGCCCACCGCGCGCAGGCAGAACGCGGCCAGATGATCGGCCAGCCTCGCGTCGTTGAGCGGCGCCGCCAAGGGGCCGACCAGGGCCTCCGCGATCGCGCCCACCAGGGCGGCGGCGGCCAGCGCCGTGGATTGAGGGGGCAATTCACCGGCCGCCACGCCCTGGTCCAGCACCCGCTGATACAGGGCCGCGTAGGCGGCGCGGTAGCGCAACCGCTCGGCGTCCACTTCCGGCTCCACCGGCTCGGCGATCAGCGCCCAGGCCAGCCGGGGCGCCGCCAGTGCCCGGCGGGCGAACAGCCGCAGGGCACGTTCCAGCCGCACCGCGGCATCGCCGCCACCGGCCAGCGCCCGGTCCACCGCGTCCACTTCCCGCTGGGTGGCCACCGCGAACACCGCCGCCGCCAGGGTCGCCTTGTTGTCGAAATAGCGGTAAAGCGTGCCGACGCCCACGCCGGCGCGGTCCGCCACCGTCTGCATGGTCATGGCGGCGAAGCCGCCCTCGCGCACCAGGGTCTCGGCGGTGCGCAGCAACGCCTCGCGCTGCGCCGCCTTGCGCGCCTTGACCTGCGCCGTCTCTCTATACGCCATTAGCGTTCGCCATGATCGGAATCCTGATTCCAGTCTTTCAACGATTGAATCACGGTTCCATTGTTGAGGCAAGAATGCAGATACGGGACTTTCTTTTATAATCAGATACCAAACTTTCTAAACCTGTCATATTCATCCGTCCCCTTTTTTAAAATGTCCGCAAATGACAGAAAGAGGGTAGATTTTTATGTACTTTTTGTTTCTAAAAATAGCATAACATGCGTTCATGACGGCTTATTAATAATAACTTTGGCGTCATTTATCTATTTTTTGACCATAAGGTCACCCTTTTAAATCAGCACCTTACGTCATGTTTTCATTTTTTTGACCCCCCCCTTTCATGTTTTTCCAGTTTAGACGGACCGTAGAGCGGACGCAGGCTCTGCGTTGCCATTTTTCATAACGGCCTGATTCAAAAATAAACAGCACATTTATAACAATAATGGAGGCTCCTGATGAGAACCTATTTGCGTGTTTGCACCGGCCTGACAGCCGGTGCTCTTTTTCTTGCCCCGAGCGTTGCCCTGGCGAACATGGGCAACACCGCCACCACTTACGGCCTGTTGCCCACGGATATTGCGTCCGCCCAGGCCCTGTCCATGTTCAACACCCAGGTGTCGACGACTTACTACAACCCCGCGTACCTGGCGCACAGCACCAAAAGCGAGCTCACCGCCGGTCTGATGCACGCCGAACACAACCTCAAGGCGGACAGCCAGCAGTTCGGCACCTACACCGTGCAGGACGACCCCACCCAGCAGGTGCTGCTGGGCCTGAAAGCGGACCTCAGCGACCTCACCGAACTGGGCCAGCCCATGTACCTGGGCGTAATGATCGGCTCCGAACGGTTCGGTGAAGAGCTCCTGGCCTTCGGCTCGCGCACCGACGCGGACGGCCAGTACTTCAACTACGGCCGCCAGCCGCTGTTCCTGAGCATCGGCGTGGGCACCCACATCTGGCGCGGCCTGGACATCGGTCTGGGCACCAAGGTCACCCTCAAGTCCGAGGCGTCCCTGGTTGCCAACACCAACCTGGCCGGCGAGACCAGCTACGAGCAACTGAACGTCTCCGCCAAACCGGTAATCCGACCCATCATCAGCATGAACTTCGACTGGGAAGAAACCTTCTGCCCGGAC